>PPYE01233129.1_pt1 | contig 28890 bp, 5 predicted proteins | sample 1559881 | NCBI WGS metagenome assembly PPYE01 (sample SAMN08240022, study PRJNA423297) | Human gut metagenome, whole genome shotgun sequencing project. | reverse complement strand
ATAAATAGGATAGTTAGTAAGTTTTATAGGAGAAAGATTAATGAATCGAGTATTTAAAGTGATTTGGAATCGCACAAAGGGCTGCTATGTCGTTGTGGCAGAAACAGCAAAGAACATGACGAAACGTTCTTCTTTGTCGGTTGTATTCTCTAAAATGGTAGGTGCTACAGCAGTTGCCGTTATGCTGACAGGCGTTATGATGCCTACCGATGCCTTAGGGGCACCTATTACAAGAGGTAACGGTGCACAAGCTGAAAATGACGGTGGTATTGCTATCGGTGATAATACGGCATCTAAGGGTGACTATAGTATTTCAATCGGTACTAATGCATCTGTAGGTAGAGGTGATACTGATGAAGGTAAAACACAGAGCGGTATTGCTATCGGACAAGGTGCAACTGTAACTGTTGATGTTGCCAAAGGGGCAGATGTTCCAGCAGATCAAAGAACAGGTGGTATCGCCATCGGTCAAGGTGCAACGACCAAGGTTGTTAATGCAATTGCTGTTGGTTCCGGTACTAGTGCTGATGGTGCACAAGCTGTAACTATCGGTCATAACTCTCGTTCGATTACCAATAACAGTGTAGCATTAGGTAATGAAACACGCGTGGCATCTCTTAATGGTTTTGCTCTTGGTAATAATGCGCGTGCCGGCTATGATGAAACCAATAAATTGATAGGTCTTCCTAATGACCAAGCCTTCGGTTCCAATGCACGTGCTTATGGTGGTTCTTCCATGGCGTTCGGTAATGATGCGAAATCCAGTGGTGGTGGTGCGGTTTCTATAGGTAACGGTTCTCAATCTAGAGGTGATTGGGCGGTAGCTATCGGTAATGGCTCTAAAGCTTTGAAACAGGGCTCTTCTGCATTGGGGACGAATGCTACAACTAATAGCTCTCACTCTACTGCACTCGGTTGGGGTAGTACTACAAATGGCTACGCTGATATCGCGGCTGGTGATGGTTCTGTTGCATCTGGTGGTAATTCCCTAGCAATAGGTGTGCAATCTTCTACATCTACTGGTGCGGTAGGTGCTGTAGCATTAGGTTTAAGCAGTAAAGCTGAGCAAACAAACTCTATGGCATTAGGTGTATCTGCTAATGCTGCACATGAACGTTCCGTTGCACTAGGTGCTAACTCCAAGACTGATGCTACAGTAAGCACACCAAATCAATTGGTAAATGGTTTATGGTATAAAAACTATGCCGGCGGTTCTGCTGATTCCACAATCAGTGTAGGTAGTGATACGGTAAAACGTACCATTACAAATGTAGCTGCCGGTCGTGTGAATGCACAATCTACAGATGCAATCAACGGTAGCCAATTATATGGTGTTGCTAATACTTTAGGTAATTTGGCAAGTACTACAAAAGGCATTTTAGGTGGCAATGCAGCGCTTGACCCTGATACGGGTAACTTGTCGATGAGCAATATCGGTAACACAGGTAAAGGCACGATTCACGATGCTATTAAATTCAATAAAGACACAATAGATAAAGGCCTTAACTTTGATGCTAATACAGGTGGCACGAAAAATAATCTATTAGGTTCTAAAGTTACCATCAAAGGTGACGGCAACAATATTAATGCCGCAATTACACAAGCTAATGGTGATACAACTATTAATATGACTTTGGGTAACACCGTTACAATAGGTGCAGCGAACCCTGTAACGATTAATGGTACTACAGGCCATGTAACAGGCCTTCAAAATAAAGACTGGAATGTAGATAATCCTGTAGCTGTATCCGGCCGTGCTGCGACAGAAGATCAGTTGAAAAAGGTAAACGATAAAGTTAATACCAATAAAGCTGCCATCGATAAAAATGCTGGAGATATCAATACTAACAAGCAAAATATCACAAAAAATGCTGGCGACATTGCGAATAACAAAACTGATATCGCTAAAAATAAGCAAGATATTTCCACTATTAACACAAAGATTAATAAAGGCTTGAACTTTGCTGGCGACACAGGCACTGTAAGTAATCGACAATTAGGTGATACTGTAACTGTTAAAGGCGGTGCTACAGGCACATTGTCTGACGGTAATATCGGTGTTGTATCCGATGGTAATGGCACATTGAATGTGAAATTAGCTAAAACATTGACAGGCTTAGATAGCGTTACAGCTGGTAATACTAAGATTGATAATGGTGGCTTGACCGTAGGTGGTAAGAACTATGTATCTACAACAGGTCTCAATGCGAATAATCAAAAGATTACTAATGTTGCAGATGGTAGTAGCACTAATGATGCAGTTAACTATGGACAATTACAAGCTGCTATCGGCGGTACAGCCAAAGCATCCACTGTAAAAGCAAAGGATGCGAATGTAACTGTAACAGAAAGTACAAACGCAGCAGGCGGTAAGGAATATACTGTTGGTTTAGGTAATAAAATTACCGTAGGTACTGCAAACCCTGTAACTGTAGACGGTGATGCTGGTCATGTAACAGGCCTTACAAATACAGATTGGAATGTAGATAATCCTGTGGCTGTATCCGGTCGCGGTGCTACAGAAGATCAGTTGAAAAAGGTTAATGATAAAGTTAACACTAATAAAACTGCTATTGATAAAGGTTTGAACTTTGATGGTGACTCCGGTGCAGTTATCAATAAAAAATTAGGTGAAAAACTGTCTGTCAAAGGCGGTGCAACAGGCACATTATCCGACGGTAATATCGGTGTTGAATCTGATGGCAATGGCACATTGAATGTGAAATTGGCGAAAACGTTAAGCGGTTTAGATAGCGTTACAGCTGGTGGTACTACTATCAACAACAGCGGTTTGACTGTAGGTGGTAAAACATATGTATCTCCAACAGGTATCAATGCAAATGACCAAAAGGTAACGAATGTTGCTAACGGGGATGTGTCTGCTAATTCCAAAGATGCAGTCAACGGCGGTCAATTGCACGATGCTAAAAATGAACTTATCAACAAGGGCCTTCGTTTCGATGCTGATAATAACGATGTAAAAACGAACAAACTTGGTTCTAAAGTAACAGTAAATGGTGATGGTAATATTACTACTGAAATTACGCAAACCGGCGATGATACTACAATCGGCGTTAAATTGAACAAAAATCTTAATGTTCAAACATTGACGGCTACAGATACTGTGAAAGCCGGCGGTGTAACAATGGGTAAACACGCTGATTCTAACAACTATGTAACTGGTCTTGATAATAAAGATTGGGATGTGAATACAACTAATCCTGTAAGCGGTCGCGCTGCTACAGAAGATCAATTGAAAAAGATTAGTGATGTTGTTAAGAACCAAGGTGCTGCTGCTACAGATTACCGTTTGGTGAAAAATGCTGCTGCTGCAGATGGTGCTTATACAGTTGATTCTAACGGTGATGTTGACTTGACTGTAGAAGATAAAAACCATGCAGGTACAAAAGAAACCGTTAAGATTAAGGACGTTGCGTCTAAATCTAGCCTTGATAAATTAAATGATCGTGCTGTTAAGTATGACTTGGATCCTGCTGGCAGTCCAGATTACACAAAAGTAACTTATGAAGGTCCTACCTATACTAATAAAACTGGTGGCACTCATGTAACAAACGTGGCGTATGCTACAGGTAACGATGGTAGCGAAGCGGTTAATGTGGATTACTTGAAAGATAAAATCAAAGATAGTGAAGACGCATTAACTAATAAAGGTTTGAAATTCGACGCTAACAGTGGCGGCATAAAAACTAATAAACTTGGCTCTACGGTTACGGTTAAGGGTGAAGGTGCTGATGCTGATGCTAACTACAGCGGTGAAAACCTTAAAACTTTCATCACACAAGATCAAGATGGTAACACAACTATCGATGTGAAGATGAACAAAAACCTCAAAGCTAATAGTGTGGCAATTGCCGGTAAAAACGGTCAAGACGGCGTTACACTTAAAGGTGGCGACGCTAAAAACGGTGTAGATGGCACAAGCATTAATCGTTTAGTGACCGAAGATAAAGACGGCAATACACATACGCTTGCAACCCTTGATGATGGTATGATGTATGGCGGCGATACAGGTAATGTAATTAAAAAGAAACTTAACAATCAAGTGAATGTTAAGGGTGGTATCTCCGATGAAAGCAAATTAGCTGCTGAAGATAACATTGGTGTAGTTTCCGACGGTTCCGATACATTGAAATTGCGCTTGGCGAAAGAATTGAAAGGCTTGACATCTGCTACTTTTACAAACGGCGGCAATAATACTGTTATCAATGGTGATGGTATGACCATCAATCGTGCTGGCGGCAATGCAGTGAGTCTTACAAAAGACGGCTTAAATAACGGCGGTAACAAGATTACGAATGTAGCTGACGGCACGGACCCTAACGATGCAGTTAATAAATCTCAATTGGATAAAGCTACAGCAGCTGCATCTACAACGGTATCGGCAGGTAATAATATTACTGTGACACCTAGCACCAATGCGAATGGTTCCAAGAACTACGAAGTAAGTCTTAAAGATCAAGTGACATTGGGCTCTGATGCTACGAAACAAATCGCAATGGATGGTACTACAGGTACTATCAAGGCTGGTGATAAAGTTACAATCGACGGCAACAAAGGTACTATTAAAGCTGGCAATGTAACAATTGACGGTGAAAACGGTACCATTAAAGCTGGCGACAAGGTAACTATCGATGGTAAAGATGGTAAGATTGCAGCAGGCAAGGTATCTGTTGATGGTAAAGACGGCTACGTGACAGGTTTGGAAAACAAAGATTGGGATCCTGACAACATCACAAGCGGTCGTGCTGCTACAGAAGATCAATTGCAAAAATCTCACAAATCCTTGGATAATAAGATTAATAACTTAGGTGATGAAATCACGAAAAAAGGTATGAATTTCGCCGGTAATACAGGTGAATTCCACCGTGATTTAGGCCAAAAGGTTACTATCAAAGGTGAAGGTACAGAGTCTGACGATAAATACTCCGGCGAAAATATTAAAACAGTAGCCGACCAAGATGGTAATGTTAATATCAAGATGGCGAAAAACCTTAAGACTGACAGTTTAACTACTGATAAAGTGAAAGTTGGCAAAAACGGTCAAGACGGCGTATCCATTACAGGTCCTAACGGTGCTGACGGTACAGACGGCAAAGTAGGTATCACAGGCAAAGACGGTAAAGATGCTGTATCCATGTCCGGTAAAGACGGTGTTGGTCATATTGGTTTAACTGGTAAAGACGGCCGTAATGCGGATATTACCGTTGATAAAGGTGATCCAGACTTAGACGGTAACAACATCACTCGTATTAAGTACCAAGACGAAAATGGTAAGACACACCAAGTGGCAACTAAAGACGATGGTATGAAATACGGTGGCGATAGCGGCTCCGTAATCAAGAAAAAGCTTAACGAACAAGTTAATGTAGTGGGTGGCATTACTGATGCTAGCAAGTTGACTACAGAAGATAATTTAGGTGTTGTATCCGATGGTACTGGCAACCTTAAGGTTCGTATGGCGAAAGACTTGAAAGGTCTTGAAACAGTAACCACTAAGGATGCTGCAGGTAATACTACTGTTATGAACGGTGGCGGTGTAACAATTACACCTGCTAGCGGTAATGCAGTAAGCCTTACTAAAGATGGCCTCAACAACGGCGGTAATACAATTACCAATGTAGGCCCTGGTGTAAACGGCACTGATGCAGTTAACGTAAATCAATTGAAAGGTGCTACAGATGGGTTAGCTAATGCTATTAACTCCGTAGCGGGCGAAACACAACGTGTAGGCGCACATGCAGCGGCTATGTCTGCATTGAAACCTATTCAATATGATCCATTGGAACCAACTCAAGTGATGGCTGGTATCGGTAATTACAGAGGTGAAACTGCGGCGGCTCTTGGCGTTGCACATTACACAGCAGAAGATACTATGTTCCATGTAGGCGTATCTGTTGGTAGTCACCATAACATGGTAAATGCTGGTGTAACTCGTAAATTCGGTACTTCTGATGCGAAGAAAGCGGTTCCTGAACGTTACAAAGGTGGACCTATTAGCTCCATGTACGTAATGCAAGATGAAATGACTGCTTTGAAAGCTAAGTATGAAAAAGTACAACGCGACAACGAAGAAATGAGAGCACAAATTGCATTATTGATGCAACAAGCGGGCTTGAAATAATATGAAATAACATATTGATACGGCAGTGCTTATAAAAGGCGCCAAAAGCGAAATGCTTTTGGCGCCTTTTTGCATGCAAGAAATAGATTCAATAGCTATTTGAGCATATATATGTCATAGTATTTTGTAATGTAATTAAAATAGGTGAGTAATAGTCAGATCATAATAGTTTACTAAGGTGAAATACATTTTTTTTATGAAGTTAATTTTATGCGAAAAAATTAGTACATTTAGCATATTCATAAGGTATATGGCGGAGTTTTTGTATATTCATAAATATTTATGATTTGGAAGTGAGTGTAGAGTGAAAATTTTTTTACTTTTAGTATAGAATATGATATGTTTAATATGATATGCATCGGTAAATAGCCATATATTAACTGTATTTTTACTTTTTAAAATAATTATAAAATATTTTATTATATTCATATAATCTGATAGTTTTATGCAAGGAGTAAGACGAGATGAACCGAATTTTTAAAGTAATCTGGAGTCGTACAAAGGGATGTTATGTCGTTGTGGCTGAAACAGCGAAAAATATGTCGAAACGATCGACAATGACATCGGTATTTGCCAAGATGTCTGGGTCTGTAATTGCTACGGCTTTATGTATGTCCATGATGTCTCCAATGATCGTGCATGGGAGTACTATTGTGCAAGGGGCTGGTGCTCAGGCTAAAAATGGCACTGTAGCGATAGGTGACAATAGTACAGCAATGGCAGATAACAGTGTGGCTTTGGGGACAGGGGCTACTGTTACAAAAACTAATAGGGCTAATGTTGGTAATGTGCAAGGCATTGCAATCGGAAGAAATGCAACCGTTGAAGTAAATAATGGCGTTGCTATCGGTAATTTGACAAAAGTAGCTTCTTTGAATGGCTTTGCCCTTGGTAATACATCCTGGGCTGGATATGATGAGGCCGGTAACTATGTGGGCGCCGATAACGATCAGGCATTTGGTACTAATGCCAGAGCTTGGGGTGGATCCTCTATGGCATTTGGTAATAATGCTAAAGCTGCTGCCGGTGGTGCCGTTGCAATGGGTAACGGGTCGCAGGCAAGAGGTAAATGGGCCGTTGCAATCGGTAATAATGCACAAGCTAAGGGCGAAGGGTCCAGAGCTCTTGGTGTAAACTCCTATGCAGTAGGACTCAACTCCATTGCAATGGGCTGGGAAAGTAATGCCCGTGAGGATTCTTCTATAGCTATTGGTACAGATTCTGACTCAGTTCAGAAAAATAGTATTGCCATCGGTAATCGTGCAGTTAGCTATGCAGAGGATAGCGTTACACTTGGTAGAAATACAACAGTAGGGAAAAATCATATTCGTTCTGTTGCATTAGGTGCAAATTCTGCAACTGCGGATACTCATAGTACACCGAATCAACTTGTAAATGGTTTGTGGTATAAGAATTTAGCGGGGGGAACGGCAGATTCTACCGTAAGTATCGGTAATGATACGGTAAAACGTACGATTACAAATGTGGCTGCAGGTCGTATGAATGCTTCGTCTACAGATGCTATTAACGGTAGTCAATTGTTTGGTGTCGCAAATAGTTTGGGAAATTTAGCCACTACAACTAAAAATATCCTTGGCGGTAATGCAGCTCTCGATCCTGATACCGGTAAATTAACGATGAGCGATATCGGTTTTACAGGTAAAAGCACAATCCACGATGCTATTAGATATAATAAAGACAATATCGATAAAGGATTGTTCTTTTATGGTGATAACTTTGTTCAGAACCAAGTAAAATTAGGTGACACAGTAAGAATAAAAGGTGGCGCTAGCGGTGCTTTGGCTGACAACAATATTGGGGTTCAAGCAGACGGAAATGGCACACTAAATGTGAAATTGGCTAAAAAAATAACTGGTTTGGATAGCGTAACAGCGGGAACTGCTACGATTGATAATAAAGGGGTGTCTGTAGGCGGTAAACTCTATGTGTCAACAGGTGGTCTTAATGCCAATAATCAACAGCTTAGAGGTGTTGCAGACGGTAGCGGTAGTCAGGACGCAGTTAACTACGGTCAGTTGCAACGCGCAATTAACGGTACAGCTAAAGAAGCCATTGTAAAAGCAAATGATGATGGTAATATTACGGTAAGGGAAAACTCAACGGCGAAAGGTGGTAAGGAGTATACTGTTGGCTTAAATTATAAGATTACTGTAGGGAAAGGGGCGGCCTCGCATCCTGTAACCATAGATAGTGGTACAGGAACGGTCACAGGTCTTACCAATACATCATGGAATGTAAATAATCCAGCACCTGTTACAGGACGTGCTGCTACGGAAGATCAGTTAAAGCGGGTTAATGAGAGAGTTAATTCCAATCAGTATTTTATTAATCAAAATACGCAGAATATCTCAGATAACTCAAGCCGTATTGGTGCCAATGCACGAAATATCACAAAAATACAAGGTGATATTACTACTAATAAGAATGATATTAACACTATCAATAATACTCTTGAAAAAGGGCTCTATTTTAGCAGCGATACAGGTGCTTCGATTAAGAGAAAATTAGGTGATACTCTAGTCATTAAAGGCGGTGCTACAGGGGCATTATCCGATAATAATATTGGTGTTGTATCCGATGGTACCGGTAGATTGACTGTAAAGTTGGCAAAATATTTAACAGGATTAGAGAGCGTTAATGCAGGAAATACTACTATTAGTAAAAATGGTTTGAGTGTAGGTGCTAGAACCTATGTAACACCTGATGGCATCAATGCTAATAATCAAAAGATTACTGGTGTTGCTAATGGTACAGCGCCTGATGATGCGGTTAATTTCAGTCAATTGCAAAATGCTATCGGTGGTACTGCTAAGGCGACTACAGTAAAACCAAAGGATGCAAATGTAACCGTAACAGAAGGTACCAACGCAAATGGTGGTAAGGAATTCACTGTTGGATTGGGTAATAAACTTACGGTAGGTACGGCACATCCTGTAAATGTGGATGGAGCTGCAGGGACTGTAACAGGCCTTACTAATACAGCTTGGAATGTAAATAATCCGCAAGCTGTAAGTGGTCGTGCTGCAACGGAAAATCAGTTAAAAACTGTTAATACGCAAGTTAACACAAATAAGGATAAAATAGCTCAGAACACAACTGACATTGCTCAAAATGCGACTGATATCGGTAAGAATAAACATGATATAACTAAGAACAAGACTGATATAGCTCAAAATACTACTGATATCGGTAAAAATAAGACTGATATTGCACAAAACAAGCAAAATATTACTCAGAACACACAAGATATTGCGACCAATAAAAATGCTATCTCTACAATCAATACAACTATTGCTAAAGGGCTTAACTTTGATGGAGACAGCGGTGCTGCAATCAACAAACAGTTGGGCGATAAGCTTAGCATCAAGGGTGGTGCAGCGGCTGCGAACTTGACGGACAATAATATCGGTGTCGTATCTGATGGTAGCACATTAAATGTGAAACTAGCTAAGACATTAACCGGTTTGGATAGCGTAACGGCTGGGGTTACAACTATCAATAGTAGTGGTTTGACCGTAGGCGGTAAGACCTATGTAACGCCGAACGGTATTAATGCGAATGACAAGAAAATAACTAATGTTGCTGATGGTGAAGTGGCGGCTAATTCCAAAGAGGCAGTTAACGGCGGTCAACTTCATGCGGCTAAAACCGAATTAAATAACAATATTAATAATGCTAAAACTGAATTAAACAAAAATATCGGTGATGCCAAAACTGAGCTCAATAAAAATATTAATGACGCTAAGACTGAACTGAACGGTAATATAGATAATGCTAAAACCGAGCTAAACAATAATATATCGACCGCGAAGAATGATGTGATTAATACAGGTCTCAAATTTGATGCGGATACAGGCGGTGCTAAGACCAATAAATTGGGTTCCAAGGTAACGGTAAATGGCGATGATAATATCACGACAGAGATCAGTCAAACTGGTGACGATACTAAGATCGGTCTTAAATTAAAAAAAGATCTCAACGTTACTACTGTTACTGCCACTGATACTGTGAAAGCTGGCACTGTGACTATGGGCAAACAAGCTGGTGGTGCTGGCGGTGCAAACGGTAACTTTGTAACAGGGCTCGATAATAAGTCTTGGAACGCGGATAATCCTCAAGCTGTAAGTGGTCGTGCTGCTACGGAAGATCAGTTGAAATCTGTTAATGATAAGGTCAATACAAATGTAACCAATATCAATAAAGGATTAAACTTTAACGGCGATAGCGGTACTGCGATTAATAAAAAATTAGGCGACACTGTTACCATTAAAGGTGGTGCTACGGCGGATCTTACGGATAATAATATCGGTGTCGTGTCTGATGGCAGCACATTAAATGTGAAACTAGCTAAAACATTAACTGGTTTGGATAGCGTAACGGCTGGTGGAACAACTATTAATAGTAGTGGTTTGACCGTAGGCGGCAAGACCTACGTAACGCCAAACGGTATCAATGCTAATAATCAAAAGATTACCGGTCTTGCAAAAGGCACAGATCCTACTGATGCGGTTAACTTCAGTCAGTTGCAGGATGCTATCGGTGGAACTGCTAAGGCAAGTACTGTGAAAGCTAAAAACAGCAATATCACTGTAGAAGAAGGTACAAATGCAGCCGGCGGTAAGGAATATACTGTCGGATTAGGGGATAAAATCACCTTAGGAACTGCTAATCCTGTATCTGTGGATGGTACTGCAGGCACGGTAACTGGTCTTACCAATACTGCTTGGGATGTAGATAATCCACAAGCCGTAACTGGTCGTGCTGCAACGGAAGATCAGTTGAAATCTGTTAATACGCAAGTTAATACGAACAAGGATAAAATAGCTCAAAACACAACTGACATTGCTCAGAATACGACTGATATTGGTAAGAATAAACAAGATATAACTAAGAACAAGGCTGATATTGCTCAAAATACAACTGACATCGGTAAGAATAAGCAAGATATAGCTAAAGGTCTTAACTTTGATGGAGATAGCGGCGCTGTAATTAATAAACAGTTGGGTGATAAGTTATCTATTAAAGGTGGCGCCGCAGCTGCAAACTTGACGGACAATAATATCGGTGTCGTATCTGATGGTACAACATTGAACGTGAAGTTAGCTAAAACATTAATCGGTTTGGATAGTGTTACAGCGGGTGGCACAACTATTAATGCTGGAGGTTTAACTGTAGGTGGTAAGACCTATGTATCTCCGAACGGTATCAATGCAAATGACCAAAAGATTACTAATGTTGCTAATGGTGATATTGCTGCAAACTCCAAAGATGCGGTTAACGGTGGTCAATTGCATGACGCTAAAACTGAACTTACCAACAAAGGCCTTCGTTTTGACGCAGATAATAACGCTGAAAAAACGAATAAACTAGGCTCCAAGGTAACGGTAAACGGCGACGACAATATTACGACGGAAATCACGCAAACCGGTGACGATACGAAGATAGGTCTTAAATTGAAGAAGGATCTTAATGTTACATCTGTTACGGCTACGGAAACTGTGAAAGCCGGCACTGTAACCATGGGTAAACAAGCCGATGGTGCAACCCCTGCTAATACGGGTAATTACGTAACAGGTCTTGATAATAAGACATGGAGCGTAACTAATCCTACTGCTGTTAGCGGACGTGCTGCAACAGAAGATCAATTGAAGACAGTTACTGAAGCTATCAAAACTCAAGGTGCTAATGCAACGGACTTCAGTCTTGTTGCTAATCCTGCGGCGGGTTCCAATGGTGACTATACTGTAGCTGCTAACGGTGACGTGGCATTGACCGTACAGGATAAGAATCATCCGGATAAAACAAAAACCGTAACGATTAAAGATGTAGCATCTAAATCCGAAGTGGACAAAGGCTTGAACTTTGACGGTGACTCTGGTACGACTATCAACAAGAAGCTAGGTGGTACTGTTGCCATTAAAGGCGGAGCTGCAGCTGCAGATTTAACTGACAATAATATTGGTGTTGTATCTGATGGCAGTACGTTAAACGTGAAGTTAGCTAAAACATTAACTGGTTTGGAAAGCGTAACAGCTGGTGGCACAATCATCAATAGTGGTGGTTTGACCGTAGGTGGTAAGAATTATGTATCTCCAAATGGCATCAATGCGAACGACCAAAAGATTACCAATGTTGCTAATGGCGATGTGGCGGCTAACTCCAAAGATGCGGTGAACGGCGGTCAATTGCATGACACTAAAACTGAGTTAAATAAAAACATTAGCGATACTAAGACCGAGTTGAATAAAAATATCAGTGATACTAAAACTGAACTCAACAAAAATATTGGTGACGCTAAAACTGAACTTACCAACAAAGGCCTTCGTTTTGATGCGGATAATAACGCTGAAAAAACTAATAAACTAGGCTCTAAGGTAACGGTAAACGGCGACGATAACATCACCACAGAAATTACACAAACTGGTGACGATACGAAGATTGGTCTTAAATTAAAGAAAAATCTTAATGTTACCACTGTTACGGCAGCGGAAACTGTGAAAGCTGGTACGGTAACTATGGGTAAACAATCCGATGGTGTAACCCCTGCTAATACGGGTAACTACGTAACAGGTCTTGATAATAAGACATGGAGTATTGATAATCCTACGATTGCATCTGGCCGTGCAGCAACGGAAGACCAATTGAAAACGGTTAGTGATGAAGTTAAGAAACAAGGTGCTAGTGCAACAGACTTTAGTCTCGTTGCGAATCCTACGGCAGGCTCTAATGGTGACTACACTGTAGATGCCAATGGTGACGTAGCATTGACCGTACAGGATAAGAACCATCCGGATAAAACAAAAACCGTAACGATTAAAGATGTAGCATCTAAATCCGAAGTGGACAAAGGCTTGAATTTTGACGGTGATTCTGGCACAACTATTAACAAGAAGCTAGGTGGTACTGTTGCCATTAAAGGCGGAGCTGCAGCTGCAGATTTAACTGATAATAATATTGGTGTCGTATCTGATGGCAGTACGTTAAACGTGAAGTTAGCTAAAACATTAACTGGTTTGGACAGCGTAACAGCTGGTGGAACAACCATCAATGGTGGTGGTTTGACCGTAGGCGGTAAGAATTATGTATCTCCAAATGGCATCAATGCGAATGATCAAAAGATTACCAATGTTGCTGATGGTAATATTGCGGCTAATTCCAAAGACGCGGTTAACGGCGGTCAATTACATGAAGCTAAAACTGAGTTAAACAAGAATATCGCTGATACAAAGATTGAATTAAATAAAAACATTGGCGATACTAAAACCGAATTAAATAAAAATATCGCTGACACTAAAACTGAACTCAACAATAATATTAATGACGCTAAGACTGAACTGACCAATAAAGGTCTTCGTTTTGACGCAGATAATAATGATGCAAAAACGAATAAATTAGGCTCCAAGGTAACGGTAAACGGCGACGATAATATTACGACGGAAATCACGCAAACCGGTGACGACACTAAGATTGGTCTAAAATTGAAGAAAGATCTTAACGTTACCACTGTTACGGCTACAGAAACTGTAAAAGCCGGTACTGTAACCATGGGTAAACAAGCCGATGGTGCAACCCCTGCTAATACAGGTAACTACGTGACAGGGCTTGATAATAAGACTTGGGACGCAGGTAAAGTCGTATCCGGTCGTGCTGCAACAGAGGATCAATTGAAACAAGCTTTGGCGGGTCAAACTGATACAGGTCTCAAATTCAATGCCAATGTAGGCGGTGTACAAACTAATAAATTAGGCTCTACTATCACTGTTCAAGGTGAAGGCAATGCTGCTGATACCGACTATAGCGGTGACAATATTAAGACGTTCATCAAACAAGATGCTGCAACAGGTAATACAACAATTGATGTAAAAATGAACAAAAATCTTAAGGCTGAATCCGTGAAAGTCGGCAAAGACGGTAAGGATGGCGTATCTCTCACAGGTCCAGATGGGGCTGGCACCGACGGTAAAGTAGCTGTTACAGATAAGAACGGCAAGGATGTAGTGTCTATGTCCGGTAAAGACGGTGTAGGTCACATCGGTTTAACTGGTAAAGATGGTCATAGTGCGGATATTATCGCTGATAAAGGCGCTGCTGATATTAATGGAAATGAAATCACGCGCATTAAATATCAAGATGAAAATGGTACAACCCATCAAGTGGCAACCAAAGATGATGGCATGGCATACGGTGGCGACTCCGGCACTACCATCAAGAAGAAACTTAATGAACAATTGGACATTAAGGGCGGTGTCACCAATGAATCTGAGTTGACCGAAAACAATATTGGAGTTATTAGCAAGAATAATATCCTTAATGTTCGTTTGGCAAAAAATCTGAAAGGCCTAGATTCCATAACTTTCAACAATGGCACTAATGGTGCAAACGGTAAAACCGTTGTTAATGGTGAAGGCATGACCGTTCAAGATAAGGATGGCAACCCGTTGACTGCTATTACAAAGGACGGCGTGAAGATTACCAATGGTCCATCTATGACGAAAGATGGTATTGATGCAGCCGGCAATAAGATTACAAACGTAGCTGACGGTACAAATCCTAAGGATGCGGTTAATAAATCTCAATTGGATACAGCGGCTAACGCTGCTAAGGCAATCGTAACAGAAGGTAATAATATCAAAGTTGATAAGACCACTAATGGTGATGGCTCTACAAATTACAAAGTGGGCCTCAAAGACCAAATAACAATGGGATCTGATGCTACGAAACAAATTGCGATGGATGGTACAACAGGTACGATCAAAGCCGGTGACAAGGTTACAATCGACGGCAACAAAGGCACCATTAAAGCAGGTGATAAAGTTGAAATCGATGGCGATAAAGGCACAATCAAGGCTGGTAATATTGCGATTGACGGTACAAACGGTACAATTAAGGCTGGCGACAAGGTAACTATTGATGGTAAAGATGGTAAGATTGGAGCAGGTAAGGTCTCTGTTGATGGCAAGGACGGTCATGTGACAGGTTTGGAAAACAAAGATTGGGATCCTAACAATATCACAAGCGGTCGTGCTGCTACAGAAGATCAATTGCAGAAGTCCCATAAAGCCTTGGATAATAAGATTAATAACTTAGGTGATGACATTACGAAGAAAGGCATGGATTTTGCCGGTAATACAGGTGATTTCCACCGTGATTTAGGTCAAAAGGTTACCATCAAAGGTGAAGGTCAAGGGGCTGATAGTGACTATTCTGGCGAAAATATCAAAACGGTAGCCGAAAATGGTAATGTTACTATTAAAATGGCTAAGAATCTTAAGACCGATAGTATTACTACCAAAACAGTTACTGCTGATACGGTCAATACTGATAAGGTGAAAGTCGGCAAAAATGGTCAAGATGGCGTTTCCATTACAGGTCCAGACGCTGCGAATGGCACAGACGGAAAAGTAGCTGTTACAGGTAAAGACGGTAAAGATGCTGTATCTATGTCAGGTAAAGACGGCGTTGGTCACATCGGTTTAACTGGCAAAGATGGTCGTAATGCGGATATTACCGCTGATAAGGGCGATTCTGATCTCGGAGGCAATGCTATTACTCGTATTAAGTACCAAGATGAACAGGGCAAGACACATCAAGTGGCAACCAAAGACGATGGTATGAAATACGGTGGCGATTCTGGTAATGTGATTAACAAAAAGCTTAACGAACAGGTAAACGTAGTCGGTGGTATTACTGATGCTAGCAAGTTGACGGCCGAAGATAATTTAGGCGTCGTATCTGACGGCACTAATCTTAAAGTTCGTATGGCGAAAGATTTGAAAGGTCTTACGTCAGTAACGACTAAGGATGCTGGAGGTAACTCTACGGTTGTGAACGGCAGTGGCGTAACCATTACTCCTGCTAGCGGTAACACCGTAAGCCTTACTAAAGATGGATTGAATAACGGTGGTAAAACAATTAGCAATGTAGGTCCTGGTGTAAACGGAACGGATGCGGTTAACGTAAATCAATTGAAGGGGGTTACGGAGGGAATGGCTAATGCAATTAATTCCGTGGCGGGCGAAACACAACGTGTAGGTGCTCATGCGGCGGCGATGTCTGCGTTGAAACCAATTCAATACGATCCGTTAGAACCAACTCAAGTGATGGCTGGTATCGGCAATTACAGAGGTGAAACCGCAGCGGCTTTAGGTGTTGCGCATTACACATCGGAAGATACTATGTTCCATGCAGGTGTATCTGTTGGTAGCCGTCATAATATGGTGAATGCCGGTGTAACTCGTAAATTCGGTTCTTCTGATGAGAAGAAGGCTATTCCTGAACGGTATAAGGGCGGTCCTATCAGCTCTATGTACGTAATGCAGGATGAAATGACTGCTTTGAAAGCTGAAAATGCACGCATGAAAGCGCAGGATGAAAAATTAACTGCAGACTATGCGGCATTGAAAGAAGACAACCTTCGTCTACAGAAAGATAACGAAGAAACTAAACGACAATTAGCTCTTATTATGAGTCGTTTAGGCATGTAAATCATATAAATTTCATTTTATATTCATGCGGTAAAATCTGTTGATGTACCAGAAAATACCCATGAAGATTAGATGATTTTAACCCTATATGGTATATAAAATGAAAGAACGAAAGTCTACTGTGAAAAGACTTTCGTTCTTTTTTTGTATTTGACTTCACAAACCTTTCATAATAGTGTATAATACAGAACATATAATTTTAATCGAAAATTATGAATATGATTAATTTACTATAAAATCATTAGTTTTAGATTATAAGTGTTGTTTGGCCCATTGTAGCAAGGGTTTTTATGATTGAAAATATATTTAAATGAGTAAGAAAATCAATTTTTAAAAGAAGTTTAAAGTTCTGAAAATAAATGAGCGAAATGTGAAAAAAAATATATTTACATTCATAAACTAATCTGATATTTTATATGTATAGTAATTAAATTTTTGATGAAAATTTTATTATTTTTAGTGTTTTAGTGTTGGTTTTAGAATCCCTTATAAAACTGTGTGAAAGGTAGGTACTACTAAATGAATCGTATTTATAGGGTAATTTGGAGTCAGGTACGAGGCGCATATGTCGTTGTATCTGAAATCGCAAAAAGCCATACTCGTGGCTCCAAAAGCTTTGTTAGTAATTCCGCTAAAGCTTCGGTAAAAGTTGGCTTGGCGGCTATGGTTTTAACCTGCGGTAGTGGGTTGGTTTCGGGTGTTCAGGCAGAATCTGATCGAGGGGTTGCTTTAACACCGGCTAATGCGGATCGTCAGGAATATACTGCGGGCGGTGTGACATGGTTAACACCAAACCCTGGTGCACCAACTATTAATATGTATGATTACAAAACACCAGGGAATCCAGGACAAGGACACTTATATACCAATAATAAGGTGTTCGGCATCCAAATCGGTAATAAAGCTAATGCACGTGCTAAAGATGGATCCGTATCCGGTATTTCTATCGGCGACTATTCTCAATCTCGTGCGTTGGGTATCGGTTTAGGCCATTATGCTCAATCTGAAGAAATCGGCGCTATTGCTGTCGGTTCTGCTGCTAAAGCAAAAGGTTTTAACTCCTTGGCTATGATGAGACAAGCCTATGCTGGCAAACAATATGCGGCAGCTATCGGTACGGCTGCATCTGCACAGGGTAAAGCTAGCTTGGCTATGGGGCACTCTGCATTGGCAACAGGTGATCAATCTATTGCTATCGGTTCTGCAAATCCAACTCCTAAATATGATGATAATGGCACACCGTATACAGCATATGACGAAACTACTAATACCCAAGCTAATGCAGCTCGTTCCATTGCTATTGGTCAAGGTGCTAAATCAGATACCGAAGATAGCGTAGCTATGGGTACTAGTGCGTATGTAGCATCAGGTTCAAATTATAAAGGTGAAGGTTATGTAAGAGGCGTAGCCATCGGTAATCATGCGACATCTCAAGGTATTCAAGGCGTGGCTATCGGTAACGGTGCAGCACATTATCGTGATAACGGGGTTGCTCTTGGTAACAATGCCAAAACTCGTGCAATGGACGGCATTGCCATTGGTAACAATGCTGAATCCGGTATTCAAAATGACCCTCAATATAAAGTAAATAACTCCGTTGCCGTAGGTAACTCCGCGCGTGCTCATGGTGGTTCCGGCGTGGCATTGGGTAATGATACTTATGCATTGGGCGGTTCCTCTGTGGCTGCAGGTAATGCGGCATGGGCATTAGGCGAACGTTCTACAGCTATCGGTAACAATGCTCATTCCGAAGGTTACGGCTCTATTGCTATGGGTCGTGAAGCAAGTGCGTTAAGTACTCAAGATGGGGACAAGAAAAATGTTGTGGCTATCGGTGATGATGCACAAGCAACCGGTTCCCGCTCCATCGCATTGGGCGTAAGCGCTCAAGCTGGTACATTAGAACGTGTACGTGATCGTAGCGTTTACAAAGATAATCCTGAATTAATCACTAAACTTAAAGCTCAAAAAGAAGTAACTGATGCGGTAGCAATCGGTAGCGAAGCAAGTGTACAAGAAAACGAAGGCTTAGCTCTCGGTAGCAAAGCAACAGTAAATAATGTTCGTGGCGTTGCATTAGGTGCTAATTCTGCAACAGCTGCTCCTGTAAGCACTGCTAGTGAAACTATTAACGGTTTGCAATATAACTATGCTGGTGGTACTGCTGATTCTACCGTTAGCGTAGGTAATAACTCTACAAAACGTACAATTACTAACGTAGCAGCTGGTCGTGTGAATGCACAATCTACAGATGCTATTAATGGTAGCCAATTATATGGCGTTGCTAATGCAGTAGGTAATGTAGCTAAAAGCACTAAAAATATCTTAGGCGGTAATGCTAAGGTTGACCAAAACGGTACTATCACCATGACTAATATTGGTGATACAGGTAAAAACACTGTTCATGAAGCAATTCAATCCGTAAACCAAGGTTGGGAACTTCAAGTTAATGGCCAAAAGGTTAAAGACGTAAAAGCTCCAAACCGTACAGTGAACTTTAACGCTGGTAAAAATATTAAATTAGAAGGCGCCGGAGACAATGTTACAGTTGCAACAGTTGATAATGCAAACTTCAACTCCGTTACAACTGGTAGCGTATCTATGAGCAAAACCGGTATCAATGCTGGTGGTTATCAAATTACCAATGTGCAATCTGGCGGTGATACATTAACTAATGCGGCTAATATTGGTGATATTTCTCGTATTGCTGCAAAATACGATAAATACTTGCAACGTGGTTCTGCAACGTATGAAGCAAACGGTAACGGCAAGATTAACATGACCGGTACAAATGGTTTGACTGCTGAAGTAACAGGTTTGAAAAATACGTATGTTACATCCGGTACAGTATCCAATGACGGTAAGAGATTGACATTGACACGTAATGACAATCAAACATTCGATGTTGATATCTCTAAAATCTCTAATGGTCTTTCCAAAACTGACTACCGTTTGATTGCAAACCCTGCAGCAGGTAGCAATGGCGAATATAAAGTAGCTGCTGATGGTAGCATGACATTGACTGTTGCTGATGCTGATGGTTCCAACCCTAAACAAGTTAAGTTGACGAACCTTGCTTCTAAAGAGCAACAAGATATCAATACTACTAATATCACAAATAACACTAACAAGATCGCTAAAGGCTTGAGCTTCCAAGGCGATAACAATGTTAAAATCAATAAACAACTTGGTGATACTTTAGGTATTACTGGTGGCGCTACAGGTGCTTTATCTGACAATAACATCGGTGTTGTAGCTAAAGACGGAAACCTTAATGTTAAGTTAGCAAAAGACCTAACAGGTTTGAACAGCGTAACTGCAGGTTCTGTTCGTGTAGGTAAACATAGCGACAATAAAAACTATGTAACTGGTTTGGACAATAAAGAATGGAATGTTCAGAATCCTACCATCACATCTGGTCGTGCAGCAACTGAAGATCAGTTGAAAAAAGTGTCTGATGAAATCAAGACTACTAATGCGGCTAAAACAGATTACCGCTTGATCAATAATACAAATTCTGCAGATGGTTCTTACTCTGTAGAAAACAACAAAGTTGATTTGAAAGTTAAAGATGAAGCTCATCCTAACAACCCTGCTAATACGGTAACAATCAACAATATCGCATCCAAAACTGAATTGGATAAATTGACAGAACGTGCTGTTAAATATGATCTTAACGGTGCAACTGTTAATAAAAACAAGGTTACTTTGGAAGGTCAAGGTGGCACAACAATTACTAACTTGAAAGCTGGCGAAGTATCCTCTACTTCTACAGATGCTGTAAATGGTAGCCAATTACATGATGTAAAAATCGAAGCAGGCAAACATTCAAAAGTAACTGTTTCCGATGATAACCTTAAATTGACAACAACTCCTGCTACAAGCACTGAAGGCGCTAAATATGATCTTCGTTTGAACAACAAAGTGACATTGGGTAGCGGTAACAATCAAGTAGTTCTTGATGGTATTGCAGGCAGAGTGACTGCTGGTGCTGTTGTAATGGGCGCTCAAACTGTTCAAAATACGAAACATGCAAGTGAAACTGGTAATTATGTAACTAACTTGAGCAATAAGAACTGGGATTCCACATCTATCGTATCCGGTCGTGCAGCGACTGAAGATCAGTTGAAAAAAGTTAGTGAACAAATTACTCAACAAGGTAGCAGTGCAACTGACTATCGTCTTGTAAGAAACTCCAGCGCTGACGGTTCCTACAAGGTAAACGACAATGGTGAAGTATCCTTGACCGTAGAGGATAAAAACCATGCAGGCGTTAAAGAGCAAGTTACAATCAATAACATTGCATCCAAATCTTCCGTAGATAAATTGACAGATCGTGCTGTTAAATATGACATCAATAACGGTGTTGTTGATAAAACTAAGGTAACATTAGAAGGTGCGAACGGTACTACTATTACAAATGTAAAAGATGGTGCTGTAACAGCTACATCCACAGATGCTATCAACGGTAGCCAATTGTTCAAGACTAAAGAAGAATTGATCAATAAAGGCATGAAATTCGGTGGTGACTCCGGTAACGTAATCAATAAAAAACTTGGTGAACAAGTAAACGTTAAAGGTGGTATCACAGAAGCATCCAAATTAACTGCTGAAGATAACATCGGTGTTGTATCTGATGGCTCTAATGACTTGAAAGTTCGTTTGGCTAAAGACCTTAAAGGTTTGAACAGCGTAACTGTAGGCGATACAAAAGTTACTTCCAACGGTGTAACTATTAGCAACGGTGCTACAAACAATGCATCTGTATCTCTTACTAAAACTGGCTTGGATAATGGTGGTAACAAGATTACTAACGTTGCTCGTGGTACAATCGACAGCGATGCAGTAAACTTGGCACAATTAAAAGAAGTATCCAACAGTGCATCTGCAGCAAATACAAAGGTAGCTGAAGGTAAAAACATTAAAGTTGATGAAAGCATCGACAATGTAACTAAAGCTAAAACGTATACTGTAGGCTTGAAAGATGAAGTAACATTAGGTTCTGGTAACACAGCTATCAATATTAACGGTACAACAGGTATCGTGAAAGCTGGCGACGGCGCTAATGCTGTGACTATCAATGGCACAAATGGTACTATCAACTCTGGTAAAGTAACAATCAATGGTACTACAGGTACTGTTAACGAATTGACTAACAGAACTTGGAATCCTAAGGCTATTACTAATGGTCAAGCTGCTACAGAAGATCAATTGAAAGTTGTAGACAATAAAATTGATACTACAAAAACTGAAATCGTAGAAAAAGGCTTGAACTTCCAAGGTGATGCAGGTACTGCAATTCATAAAGACCTTGGTCAAACTTTGAAAATCTCTGGCGGTCAAGCTGACGCATCTAAACTTTCAGAAAATAATATCGGCGTAGTTAATAACAACGGCGTATTGAATGTTAAACTTGCTAAAGATTTGACAGGCTTGAACAGCGTAACAACTGGTGCTACAACTATTAACAACAATGGTTTGACAATCGGTGGCAACACATTTGTTACAAGTAATGGCTTCAATGCTAACGATACTCAAATCACAAACGTGAAAGCTGGTACTGAGGATAATCATGCAGTTAACCTTAAACAGTTGAAAGAAGTATCTAACAACGCAGCGGCAGCTAAAACTGTTGTAAAAGCAGGCAAAAACATCAATGTAACTGATTCTGAAGATCCACTTACTAAAGCTAAGACTTATACAGTTGGTTTACAAGACACAGTAACATTGGGTTCCGGCAATACAGCTGTTAACATCGACGGTACAAAAGGTATTGTAAAAGCCGGCGAAGGCAACAATGCTGTAACTATCAATGGTACAAACAGCACAATTACTGCTGGTAACGTAGCGATTGACGGTGTAACAGGCAATATCAATTCCGGTAAAGTTCTTGTTAACGGTGCTAAAGGTACTGTAAACAACTTAACAAATATCACTTGGGATGCTAATAACATCACAAGCGGCCAAGCTGCAACAGAAGACCAATTGAAAGTTGTTGATAAGAAAATCACTGACAACGGTAGCAACTTGACTAAGAAGGGCTTGAACTTCAAAGGTGATGATGCTACAAGCATTCATAAAGACCTTGGCGAAACATTAGACGTTGTAGGTGGTACTTCCGATAAAGCTAAATTGTCCGACAATAACATCGGTGTGGTATCTGAAAACGGTAAGTTGAATGTTAAACTCGCTAAAGAGTTGACTGGCTTAACAAGTGTAACAACTGGTGTTACAACAATTAATAACGAAGGTTTAACAATTGGTGGTAATAAATTCGTTACAGCTAACGGTTTTGATGCTAATAACACACAAATCAAAAACGTAAAAGCTGGTACTGATGGCAATGATGCAGTTAACTTGAATCAATTGAATGAAGTTAAAAATGCATCTAACACTACAGTTGAAGGTAGCGAAAACATCAATGTTAACTCCACAGTAGATCCTAATACACAAGCTAAAACTTACAAAGTAGCATTGAAAGATAATGTAACTTTAGGTTCTGGCAATAATGCAATCAACATCAACGGTACTACAGGTATCATAAAAGCTGGTGACGGTGCTAATGCTGTAACTATCAATGGTACAAACGGCACTATCAACTCCGGTAAAGTGACTGTCAACGGTACTGCTGGTACTGTAAATAACTTGACAAACATCACTTGGGATGGCAAAAACTTCACAAGTGGTCAAGCTGCAACAGAAGACCAATTGAAAATTGTTGATAAGAAAATCACTGACAACGGCAATGACTTGACTAAGAAAGGCTTGAACTTCCAAGCTGATTCTGGCGAATTAATCCATAAAGATCTTGGTCAAACATTGGATGTTGTAGGTGGCATTACTGAGAAATCTAAATTGTCTGACAACAACATCGGTGTTGTATCCGAAAACGGTAAGTTGAATGTTAAACTTGCAAAAGACTTAACAGGCTTGAACAGCGTAACAACTGGTCAAACAACTATCAACAACGATGGCTTGACAATCAACAACAAACAATTCGTTACAGCTAATGGCTTTAATGCTAACAATACGCAAATCAAAAACGTAACTGCTGGCGTAGAAGATAACGATGCTGTTAACGTTAAACAATTGAACGATGTAAAAGCTGCATCTAATACAAAAGTAGAAGGTAGCAAAAACATCAATGTTGATGAAACTGTAGATAATGTAACAAAAGCTAAGACTTATACAGTTGCATTGAAAGACACTGTAACATTGGGCTCCGGTAACACAGCAGTTAACATCGACGGTACAAAAGGTATCGTAAAAGCTGGTGACGGCGCTAACGCAGTAACTATCAATGGCGTAACAGGTAACATCAATGCAGGTAAAGTTCTAGTTAACGGTGCAAACGGTACTGTAAACAACTTGACAAACAGAACTTGGGATCCTGCAAACATCACAAATGGTCAAGCTGCAACAGAAGACCAATTGAAATCTGTAGATCAAAAAGTTACAGACAACACTAATAATGGCTTGAACTTCAAAGGTGATGACGCAACAAGCATTCATAAAAACCTTGGTCAAACATTGGATGTTGTAGGTGGTATTTCTGATAAAGCTAAATTGTCTGACGGCAATATCGGTGTGGTATCCGAAAACGGTAAGTTGAATGTTAAACTTGCAAAAGACTTAACAAACTTGAACAGCGTAACAACTGGTCAAACAACTATCAACAACGATGGCTTGACAATCAACAACAAACAATTCGTTACAGATAATGGCTTCAACGCTAACAATACGCAAATCAAAAACGTAACAGCTGGCGTAGAAGACAACGATGCTGTAAATGTTAAACAATTGAACGATGTAAAAGCTGCATCTAATACAAAAGTAGAAGGTAGCAAAAACATCAATGTTGATGAAACTCAAGATCCTACTACAAAAGCTAAGACTTATACAGTGGCATTGAAAGACACTGTAACATTAGGTTCCGGCGACACAGCTGTTAATATCGACGGTACAACTGGTATCGTAAAAGCTGGTAACGGTGCTAATGCAGTGACTATCAATGGTATGAACAGCACAATTAATGCTGGTAAAGTAGCGATCGATGGTGTAACAGGAAACATCAATGCTGGTAAAGTTCTAGTTAACGGTGCAAATGGTACTGTAAACAACTTGACTAACAGAACGTGGGATCCTAATAACATCACTAACGGTCAAGCTGCAACAGAAGATCAATTGAAATCTGTGGATCAAAAAGTTACAGACAACGGTAAGAAAGGCTTAAACTTCCAAGCTGACTCTGGTGATTTAATTCATAAAGACCTTGGTCAAACATTGGATGTTGTAGGTGGCATTACTGATAAAGCTAAATTGTCTGACAACAATATCGGTGTTGTATCCGAAAACGGTAAGTTGAATGTTAAACTTGCAAAAGATTTAACAGGCTTGAACAGCGTAACAACTGGTCAAACAACTATTAATAATAATGGTTTGACAATTGGCGGTAATACATTTGTTACAAACAACGGCTTCAATGCAAACAATACACAAATCAAAAATGTTAAAGCTGGTACAGAAGATAGCGATGCTGTTAACCTTAAACAATTGAACGAAGTAAAAGCTGCGTCCGATACTAAGGTAAAAGGTAGCAAGAACATTCATGTTGAAGAAGAAATCAACGATCTTACAAAAGCTAAAACATACACTGTAAACTTGAAAGACACAGTGACATTGGGCTCCGGCAATACATCAGTTCATTTCGATGGTACAACAGGTATCATTAGAGCTGGCGAAGGTGCTAATGCTGTAACTATCAATGGTACAAACGGTACAATCAACTCCGGTAAGGTAACTATCAATGGTGGTTCTGGTACTGTTAACGATTTGACTAACAGAACTTGGGATCCTAATAAGATCACTAATGGTCAAGCTGCAACAGAAGATCAATTGAAAGTTGTAGATAACAAAATTGATAAGAACACTCAAGACTTGACTAAGAAAGGCTTGAACTTCAAAGGCGACTCCGGTGAAGCTATCCATAAAGACCTCGGTCAAACATTGGAACTTAAAGGTGGCGAAGCTGATGCTTCTAAACTTTCAAATGGTAACATTGGCGTAGTTAATGAAAACGGTAACTTGAACGTTAAACTTGCTAAGAACCTTAAAGGTCTTGACTCTGTAACAGTTGGTTCCGATCCAAACAAACAAGTTGTACTTGACGATAAAGGCGTATCTGTAGGCGGTAAAACATACATTTCTAACGAAGGCTTAAATGCAAATAATCAAAAGATTACTAACGTGGCAGCTGGTGTAAATGATACAGATGCAGTTAATGTTCAACAGTTGAAGAGCAGCATGGCGGCAGCAACTACAACAGTGAAAGCTGGCGATAGTGGCAATACAACTGTAGAAACTACAGTTAATGCAGATAAGTCTAAAACATACACTGTAGATATCAAAAAAGACTTGAACTTACGCAGTGTAACCACAACTACAGACGATCAACAACACTCTACTTTAACAAACGGTAGAGGTGTTACAAGCACTGATACATTTGGTAATAAGACTACTCTTACTGCAGATAATGTGAAAGTATCTGATAGTCAAAATAATACAACTCAAACAACAGCTAAAGGTGTACTTGTAGACAATCCAACTCAGTCCACTGAGTTGACTGTTAACGGTGTTGTAACTACTGACAAAAAGACTAAGAGAACAAGCACAACTGCAGATGGTGTGGTTGTTACATCTGGCATGGGTAGTACTAAAGTAACTACTACTGTTAGCAGCAACGGTGTTGCAATTACTACTCCTCCAGCAGGTCAAGGTTCCCCTAAAGATGGTACTGGTGCAGTAACATTGACTAAGGACGGCTTGAACAATGGTGGCAATAAAGTTGTTAACATGGCAAGCGGTTATGGCGAAGGCGAAGATATCAACAATATTGCTGATAATAGCAGCAGCTTAACAAATGGTGCTAACATCGGTGACTTGAAGAAAGGTATTGACGGCCTTAAGAAAGCTGGCTTAGACTTTGCAGGTGATAGAGGCGAATTCCATCGTGACCTAGGTCAAAAAGTGACTGTTAAAGGTGGCGTTACTGATGAAAGCAAACTTTCCACTGCAAACAATATCGGTGTTATTTCCGATAACAACGGCAGCTTGAATGTTCGTTTGGCAAAAGATATTACTGGTATCAACTCCATTACAACTATGGATAACTCCGGTCATACAACTGTGACAAATGGTAACGGTATCACAATTAAGAATAATGGTGGTGGCAGCGTATCCTTAACAAGCTCTGGTTTGAACAACGGCGGTAATAAGATTACTAACGTGGCTCCAGGCGAAATTAGCTCCACTTCTACTGATGCTGTTAATGGTTCCCAACTTAATCGTGTTGCAAACAGCATGAATAATGTTGTAAACGAAGTTCGTCAAGTTGGTGCGATGTCCTCCGCGTTGTCCGCATTGAAACCTATGGCTTATGACCCTTACGAACCTACTCAAATCATGGCAGGTTACGGTAACTACCGTGGCGACTCCGCATTGGCATTAGGTGTGGCTCATTATAAAAATGAATCCATGATGTTACATGCTGGTGTAGCTTGGGCAGGCAGCAATAGCCATATGATGGCAAATGCTGGTGTAACTTGGAAAGTAGGTAACAGAGACGGCGAAGCAGAAACTGCAGATCGTTATCGTAAAGGACCTATCAGTTCTACATATGCAATGCAACGTGAACTTGCTGCAATGAAAGCTGAAAATCAAGGATTAAAAGGTGAAGTAGCTGATTTGAAAGCTGAAAATGAACAAATGAAAGCTAATATTGCTGCAATGATGGCAAGACTAGGTTTGTAATACGTTCATACTGAACATTACGGGTTGAGGATTCCCCTTTAGGGGATCCTCCCACCCGATTTAATTCGTTGATAGAAAAGAGGAATATATAATGAAAAAATCCACTTTGCTTGCTTTCACAGCGGCAGTATTATTTGGCAGTGGCGTATTCCATGTTAATGCGGCATCTGCTACATTTGATGATCCATTGCTTTTACCAAATCCAGCTAAAGTGCCTACAACAGGTTCTGTTGTATTGGTTCCTGTGGCTAGCCCTCAGGCGGTACAAAGTATCCATGAATTTGTGAAAGCATGGGAAAATGCGGAAAAACACATTGCTTTAGCTGAAAGCAAAAAGAATAATCATCAAGCGTTAACTAAAGAAGAAGCTAAATGGTTACATTCTAAAGATAAGCATAACTATGCTGATTATTTCCGTAAACATTCTTTAGGTTATGTACATGGCCAAGAAACTGCATTGAACTGGAATGGTGAAAACCGTAATAAAAACGAGTATAGCTATTACACATTCCCTAAATATGATAAGGACCAAGGTTACACAAATAGCTATGGTTACAATGTATTGCGCAGCATGGTTGATCGCATGAATGAATTGCTTCAAAAACAAAAGGCCGTTGGCGGTCCTTTGACTGATGAAGAAGCACAAGCATTGGAAGATGCTATGCTTGATATCATGGCACAAGATCAAGAACATGTATCTAATGAAGAATTGCGTTATTACATGAATGAAGCAGTTTGGTTTGCTACAAAACAAACTGTAAAAAATATGTCTGCAGAAGAACCTTCTGTTAGAGACATGCACGAAATTAACCTTCGTGAAGCGATTCAGACAGATAACTAATCATCTAATACATATAATCACATTATATGTATAGCTTTTGTTATAAGGAATGTACAGTTGCAATAACCTTATATATAAAAGTTTTTATATACAGTGTTGAGACACAAATAAGGGATTCTATTAACACACTGTCATATAGACAAGAAGTCGCAACAGAATGCAATAGATGTATTCTTGTTGCGGCTTCTTTTTATTTTAAATTCTTTCTATATGACATGCCTAAAAAGTAATATAACTCAAGTTTTAAATCTGTAAAATTAGGCCGTGAAATTGTGCAAAAATAATGATAAAATTTTCCTGAAATTTGTCGTAAAATTTGTCCAAATTTTGTTGACATCAGTATATGGAAATGTTATTATATTCAAGTACCCCATATGAAGGGGCGCAGATCTTTGAAAACTGAACAATGATAGGTAATCAATCATAATGATTGAACATATGCCAGAGTGCGGGTTTTGACACAGTCAAAACCAACCATAATTCAAAGCTACTTAATAGTAGCGACAACAAAACAAATGAGCTATTCAAATAGCTTCAAGATATCTTGGAGAGTTTGATCCTGGCTCAGGACGAACGCTGGCGGCGTGCTTAAC
>PPYE01357212.1_pt1 | contig 28891 bp, 24 predicted proteins | sample 1559881 | NCBI WGS metagenome assembly PPYE01 (sample SAMN08240022, study PRJNA423297) | Human gut metagenome, whole genome shotgun sequencing project. | reverse complement strand
GTTTGCACAGCAAAGTAAGTTTGCGCAAATGCTATCTGTGGCTTGCGAGGGTCGCCATTTTGAGCAACAAGGTAGCAAGCGTAGCGTGTTAGCATAATGTCATCTATCTGACGTTCAGCACCAGAGCCGATAACAACCATTTTATTGACGCCAATAAAATGGTCTTCTACATTTTGTCCTACATTTATGCATGCTTCCTTGGCTTTGTCTATTACCTTTGTGAAATTTTGCCAAAGTTTATATCCTAACAGAGAACACAAATCTCTTGCACTCCAACATTCTACATCATTGAGAACGCATGACACTTGTTCAAACTGAGAGAACAATGCTTGTATTTCTTCTTTTTTCATAAGATTTCTTTTTATTCTTCAGACAAATCGTTAATGGCAATATTCTCAATTGGCCAAAACAAATCCTGTATCTCAACATTCAGACATTTGGCGATCTCCACCAGTGTCTCGACATTCGGCTGTATGGTGTTGGTACACCACTTTGAGACGGTTGCAGGATCTTTACCCAATTGTTCAGCGAGCCATTTGTTGGTTCGTTTCTTTTCAGCCAGGACGACCTTTAGTCTGTTTATATCTTTACTCATATTTGCGTATAATTATTTGGAAAGTACAAAAGTAGTGATTTCCTGTTAGAATAACGAATAAAGGTGTTGAATTATTATGTAAGATAGTGATTTTCGTATTCAATAGATGATGTATATATCAATTTATAGAATATGTGAGCTAATCTACCTGACTATAGTTTGTCATTTGGTGACTCATAAAATGGGCGATGTCAAGTGAAATGCAATGAAATTATGAGAAATACGGATGAAAACAACATGAACTTTGCCAACCACAACAAATTAGCGACGAATTATGTTGGCAAAATGTTGGCAATTTTATAAAAATAAAAATCCTAACTGCTTATATTCAAGCAGTTAGGATTTCTCTGGGTGCGCCTGAAAGGACTCGAACCTTCACGTCCTAAAACACCAGATCCTAAGTCTGGCGCGTCTACCAATTCCGCCACAAGCGCATTAGCGGATGCAAAGTTAGTGAAAAATGGTGAGACTGGCAAAATATTATGTGACTTTTATGATCCGCACCGACCGGTGCAGATGCTCGTAACGACCGGTGCAGATGCTCGTAACGGTCGATGCGGATGCTCGTAACGGTCGATGCGGATGCTCGTAACGACCGATGCGGATGGCAGAACTCTACTTCTTAAGCTCTTCGATGAATCGCTTCATCTCTGCCTCGTGTGCCTTTGCCTTGAAGAAGAGGTGCCACTGGTTGCGGGCGCATATGAGGTTATCGATGAATCGCTTCATCTCTGCCTCGTGTGCCTTTGCTTTGAGGAAGAGGTGCCACTGGTTGCGGGCGCGTGTGAGGTTATGCTCGGCATACTGGCACTTCCAGTAGTGGTCGCCCGAGAGGTAGTCCCAGAGGAAGCGCACGCACTGCATGTAGGGGAAGAGCTCGGCAGCGTAGGGGAGGAGCGACACTTCGAGCGGAGTGAGGAGGGAGCCTTGTGCCGACTCTAAGTAGCCGCGTGTGAATGCCTCGAAGATGTCCATGCGGAAATCGATCTTCTCGTACTCGGGCGAGTCTTCGGCAATGGTGTTGGCAGCGGTGCGCAGGAAGTCGCCGTAGTCGCTGACGAAGAGCGACGGCATCACGGTGTCGAGGTCTATCACGCAGAGCACCTTGCCCTGTTTGTCGAACATCATGTTGTTCACCTTCGTGTCGCAGTGGCACACGCGTTTCTGCAGTTTGCCCTCGGCGAGGAGTCGTTCGCCCAGGCACATCTCGTCCATATACGCCTCAATCTCTTCTACGAACTGCTTCACGCTCTCGGCGCGTCCAACGGGGTCTTCGGCGTACACCTTGCGCAGCTGGTCGCGGCGTAGGCACATGTTGTGGAAGTCGGGGATTGTCTCGCCCAACTGGTCGGCTATGTAAGCCAGCCGCGCCTCGAAGTCGCCGAACGCCTTGCCTGCGTCGTAGGACGAGTCGGGTGTCACGGTTTCCATCGTCACGGCATCGCTGATGAATACCGACACGCGCCAGTAGCTCTCACCATCGAAGAAGTAGGTCTTGCCCTCGGTGGTGGGTACGAAGCGCAGCACACGACGGTCGAGATCGTCGACACCTTCCGCCTTCAGCTGCTCGCGGATGTGGTTTGTCACGGTCTCCACGTTGTGCTGCAGCAGGTCAACATCGGTGAAGATGTGGTGGTTGATGCGTTGCAGGACGTAGTCGGGGCGGTCGTTTTCTGCGGTCTGTATGCGGTATGTGTCGTTGATGAGTCCGTTGCCGAGCGGCTTGATGTCGCTGACGGTGCCTTCGATGAGGAATTTGCTGGTAATGTTGTTTAGATTGTTCATAGTTTTTATTTTGATTTTTGCAAATTTACGGCTTTTTTATTATAATAGGTGTCTTTATTGCTGCTTATTTCGCTTTTTTGCAGTAACTTTGTGGTGATAGACTAAAAATTAAAAACTAATCATAATGCAAGCAAAAAGACAACTCCTTGCGCTTCTTGCGCTCTGCGCCTTTGGTTCTGCCAACGGCTTCGCGCAGCAGAAGACGCCCTTGAAGTATTGGTTCGACCGCCCGACGACGATGCGCGGACAGGCTGTGTGGCTCGCTTCGAGCCCCGACCGCAAGCCTACTGAGCGTCAGCTGGTGCGTGCCGGCGACTTAGTGAACAACCCCGATCCCGAATGGGAGTCGCAGTCGCTGCCCATCGGCAATGGCAATATTGGCGGCAACGTGCTCGGTTCTGTTGAGGCTGAGCGCATCACGTTCAACGAGAAGACGCTCTGGCGCGGCGGTCCCAACACTGCGCGCGGCGCCTCATACTACTGGAATGTGAACAAGCAGTCGGCTCACGTGGTGGGCGAGATACGTGACGCCTTCACCAAGGGCGACTGGGCTAAGGCAGAGCAGCTCACACGAAAGAACTTCAACAGCGTAGTGCCCTACGAGGCAGACGCCGAGGAGCCGTTCCGCTTCGGCAGTTTCACAACAGCCGGCGAGTTCTATATAGAAACCGGACTGAGTTCGGTGGGTATGACCGGCTATCGCCGTGAGCTCTCGCTCGACTCAGCCCTTGCTAAGGTGAGTTTCTGCAAGGACGGCGTGCAGTACGAGCGCGAGTATTTCGTGTCGCATCCTGCCAATGTGATGGCTGTACGCTTCGCTGCGTCGCAGCGCGGCAAGCAGAACCTCGTGTTCTCTTACGCTCCCAACCCTGTTTCGACGGGCGAGATGAAGGCAGACGGCGCCGATGCGCTCTGCTGGCTGGCGCGTCTCGACAATAACGCCATGCAGTACGCCGTGCGCATCAAGGCTGTGGCTAAGGGCGGCGAGGTCTCTAACGCTGGCGGCAAGCTCACGGTGAAGGATGCCGACGAGGTGGTGTTCCTCATCACTGCCGACACCGACTACAAGCCCAACTACGACCCCGACTTCAACGACCCGAAGGCTTATGTGGGCGTCGACCCGGCAAAGACTACCGCCGACTGGCTCGCAAAGGCTGCGGCTAAGGACTACGCTTACCTGCTCAACGAGCATTACGCCGACTATTCGGAGCTCTTCAACCGCGTGCGTCTGAACATCAACAACGCTACGGTTGAGACCGCCGACCTGCCCGTGAACCGACGTCTTGAGGCTTACCGCCAGGGCAAGCCCGACTACTATCTGGAGCAGCTCTACTATCAGTTTGGCCGCTACCTGCTCATCTCGTCGTCGCGTGCAGACAATATGCCGGCTAACCTGCAGGGCTTGTGGCACAACAACGTAGACGGACCGTGGCGCATCGACTATCATAACAATATCAACCTGCAGATGAACTACTGGTTGGCTTGCCCGACGGGACTTCCGGAGTGCGAGTTGCCGCTCTTCAACTTCATGCGCACGCTCGTTAAGCCGGGCCGCGTAACGGCTAAGTCGTACTTCGGCACACGTGGCTGGACAACATCCGTTTCGGGCAATATCTTCGGCTTCACATCGCCGCTTTCGAGTGAGGATATGTCGTGGAACTTCTCGCCGTTCGCTGGTCCGTGGCTCGCCACTCACCTCTGGAACTACTACGACTTCACCCGCGACCGCCACTTCCTCGCCGACAACTACGACATGCTGAAGGAGTCTGCCGACTTCGCGTCCGACTATCTCTGGCATCGCGCCGACGGCGTGTACACCGCTGCTCCGTCTACATCGCCCGAGCACGGACCGGTTGATGAGGGCGCAACGTTCGCTCACGCCGTGATACGCGAAGTGCTCTTGGATGCTATTGAGGCAAGTCGCGTGCTGGGCAAGAGCGCAAAGGAACGCCGCCAGTGGGAGGACGCTCTGAAGCATCTCGCTCCGTATAAGATAGGTCGCTACGGACAGCTCATGGAGTGGTCTACCGACATCGACGACCCGAAGGACGAGCATCGCCACGTGAACCATCTCTTTGGTCTGCATCCGGGTCACACCGTGTCGCCCGTTACGACGCCCGAACTGGCTAAGGCTTCGCGCGTAGTGCTCGAGCATCGCGGCGACGGCGCTACAGGATGGTCGATGGGCTGGAAACTTAACCAGTGGGCGCGCCTGCACGACGGCAACCATGCCTACACGCTCTACGGCAACCTGCTGAAGAACGGCACGCTCGACAACCTCTGGGACACGCACGCTCCGTTCCAGATTGACGGCAACTTCGGCGGAACAGCCGGTGTAACAGAGATGCTCATGCAGAGCCACATGGGATTCGTGCATCTGCTGCCTGCGCTGCCCGACGCTTGGAAAGAGGGCGCTGTGAGCGGTCTGCGCGCAAAGGGCAACTTCACCGTGTCTATCAGCTGGAAGAACGGCAAGCTCGTTGAGGCTACGCTGCTCTCGGGTGCGGGTGCTCCATGCGAGGTGCGCTACGGCGACTCGGTGCTGAAGTTCAAAACGAAGCGAGGCGCACGCTATACGGTTGCGTTCTGCGGTAACAAACTGAAGTTAAAGTAGAAAGTGCACCCTCAAAGACAACAAAGGTCGAGCGATTTCGCTCGACCTTTGTTGTCTTTGTATTATTAATAATCGTACTCTTCGCTGTTCTCGTCGTCGTTCGTCCACGAGTTGAAGTAGTCGCGCGACGGTGCGTAATGACCGCCTGAACCCGTGCCAGGCTTAGGCTTATTGTAGTCGCCTGACGTGCCGGGTTTGTTAAGACCTGGCGATCCTGCCATTATTCTTGTTACTTCTATCTCTATCGCTGTTGTTGCTGGTGCTATATATTGCTTCTTTTTCATTGTGCTTTAGTATGTTATTATCGATTAATGTTATGTATATGTTTACTTAACAACGACCTTCTTGCCGTTCTTGATGTATATGCCGCTCTTCAGCGAACCGAGCGAACTGCCTACACGCTGACCTTGCAGGTTGTATACCGGCGCATTGTTCTCCTCAGTGTTGAAGATAGCGCCGAGAGAAGTAGCCGTTCCGTCGATATTAGCACGCAGCTTGTTGATGTCGGTATTTTCTGGCACGATGAAGTATGCGCGCAAGCCGTTCATCTCGCAAGCCTCTGCATCGGCAGGGTAGTAGAAGAGATTGCCTTCGCCGAGATAGAGATTGGTTTCGTTCTGCGCCAGTGTTACATGGTTGTAGATGCCCTTCATCTGGAACATGGCAGCGTCGCCTACGGCCTGCGGGTTCTTGTAGGTGTCGAGGTTGGTAGCCACAATGCTCACCTCCTCGAATGTTGGGTTCTCCACAACAGCGTTGCCCGGCTTCAGCAGATACGGCTTGCCTGCCTCGATGTTGTCTACAACCTTAAAGTTTGCGATGTTGTTATTGAAGTCGCCTTCGTATGTGCGGAGCATAGTTCCCTCGCCGAAGTACTTCGCAACCTGATCGGCTGTGAGTGAGAACGGCACGCAGAATGTGTTCCAGTGGTTCGATTCTACCGTTCGCTTCAGTGTTACGTTGGCGTATGAACAGTTCTCGATGACGTTCTGTGTGCTTGTCTCGTCGAGGGTATAGCTCTTCGGCATAACGATTGTTACGATTATCTGCACGGCGCGAACCTGGGTAGAAGCGTTGAACACCACTTCTTTTGCAGAGCCAGTCCAAACGCCGTAGTCGTCTTGTGTAGAAGTGTAGTTGTTGTCTGTAGAAGAGAGATTCGTCAGAGAGTATCTATCCTTGTTGCCGTTGCCAACGAAGTATATCTCCGTAATCTTGCCAACCTTGGTAGAGATGGTTGTCTGGCTTCGCATGTAAAATCTGTATGTGTACTCGTCTAATGTTGATTTTGCGGCGAGAGCAGCATTCGTAGAGAGTACAGTAACACCGTCCTGCGACATCTCGTCTTTCTTGCCGTTTGCGTCCTGTGTTCCCATTTGCTGACCAGCAATGAATGTTACCGACTTGGTCTCAGCAGAACTCGGATCTACGATTACGAGCTTGTATGAAGCGGTGCCTGCTGCATACTTGTCGGTCTCGGCAGATGTCGCTGTGATTGTAACAGTGCCGGTCTTGTACATGTATATATTGCCGCCATCCACCTTTGCGGTCTCGTTGTCCGAACTTTTATATGTGATAGCAGAGGCATCGAGGTCTGCAGGTTTCGAGATGGTCTGAAGGCTTATGATTCCGCCGCTTTCATTAAGGTTTTTTGTTACAGACGCCTCGGCGAAAGAGAGGGCAGGAGCTGGTTTTCCTGTGGTAGCCTCGTATGTGACCTCTATAGACTTGATATAAATGCCTTTGTTTATACTGGTCCAGTTTATAGAGAGTTTTCCAGTTGCAGAGCCTGTAAACTCATAGTCGGTTGCAGTCTTCGTAATTGTCTTTTCGTTGCCGAACTCTTTGCCGTCAACCGATATTCCGAGTTTTGCATTTATGCCGCTTCCTCCTGATGTGTTTACCTTCACGGAGGTTATGTTGCCGCTAAACCCGGTAGTTGACAAGTATATGTAGCTTGGTCGAGGGTTTGCGGGTGATCCGTTGCTGCATAACTGCTGACCTCTGTCAGTATCGTAGCTAGCGTACATTTTTCCGTTGGAAGTAGTGAGCGTCCAATTAATGTCGCCTAATTGTGTCTCTCCGACAGAATTGATTACTTTGCTTGAAAAGACATACTGATACTTCTCAGCATATCCTCCTAACGCGCACACAATAGTGAGCAGCGTGAGCATAAAAATGCGTAAATGTTTTGTCATAAATGTATTAATGTTATAAATGTGTGTTTTCGTCGATTTGTCTTTAACTCTCTATAGATATGTGTATCCTGTGCAAGGGCGTGCAAATATATATAAGGTGTTTTACATTTGTATTAAGACCGTGTTTTGATGACGTAAAAAGGGCATGGCATCCGAAAAGATGCCATGCCCTTATAGAGTGATTACTCGTAGACCCAGTATCCCGCTGTCTGCTGCTGTGCTGCGCCGTCCTTTGAGGGAGCGGCAGCTGTAGACGTCTTGCGGAAGTAGCCGACGAGGGTTATGTCGAAGATGAGGGTGGAGTAGGCTGCGCCCGGCTTGTCAGACGAGCCGTATGCCAGCTGGTGCGGTATGTATACCTGCCATCTGTCGCCGATGTGCATGTTCTGCAGCGCCGTAGCGAAGCCTTTCACCACGCCGCTCACGGCGAACGTGCGCGGTTTCATCGTGCTGAGGTTGTATTCGCCCTGCCAAGACTGGTCGAAGATGTAGCCTTTGGCGTAGCTTGTCGACGGCAGCAGTCGGCCGCTGTAGTGCACCTTCACCGAGTCGGTGTAGAGCGGACAGCCCGAACCCGTGCCGGCGTTGAGCACGTTGGCGAGCACATAGTCGTAGCTGTGTGTAGCCAGCTTGTCGTCGAGGCTCCAAGAGCGCAGCACCTTCCAGTCGGCAGCGCCGCCATTGACGAGCTGCTTCACCTCGGCGTACTTCTTGTCGTAGTAAGCCTCGTTGGTCTTCTGCCAGTTGGGGAACTCTTCCACCTCGTTGTCGGTCTCTTTGCACGACGACAGGCTTGCTGCGAAGACTGTCGTCATGGCGAAGAGTATGAATAAATAGTATTTTCTCATTTATCGAGTGTGTTATTACTGCAATTTCTTGAGCAGGCTTGTGATGCTCACCTTGTCCTCGATGATGCTGAGGAGCTGGTCGATGCTCACGCGCTCCTGCTCCATAGTGTCGCGGAAGCGGAGTGTCACGGTGTTGTCCTTCAGCGTGTCGTAGTCGACTGTGACGCAGTAAGGTGTGCCTACGGCGTCCTGACGGCGGTAGCGCTTGCCGATGGTGTCCTTCTCGTCGTAAGTTGTGTTGAAGTGGAACTTCAGGTTGTTCACAATCTCGCGAGCCTTCTCGGGCAGTCCGTCCTTCTTAACGAGCGGCAGCACGGCGAGCTTTGTCGGAGCGAGTGCCGGCGGGAGCATGAGTACGACGCGTGTCTCGCCGTTCTCGAGCTTCTCCTCCTTGTAAGAGTGGCACATCACGCTGAGGAACATACGGTCTACGCCGATAGATGTCTCGATGACGTACGGAGTGTACGACTCCTTTGTCTGCGGGTCGAAGTACTTGATAGAGCGGCCCGAGAACTTCTCGTGCTGCGAGAGGTCGAAGTTGGTGCGGCTGTGTATGCCTTCCACCTCCTTGAAGCCGAACGGCATGTGGAACTCGATGTCGGTAGCGGCGTTGGCGTAGTGAGCCAGCTTCTCGTGGTCGTGGAAGCGGTAGTTCTCGGCGCCGAAGCCCAGAGCCTGGTGCCACTTCATGCGCAGCTCCTTCCACTTCTGGAAGTACTCGAGCTCGGTGCCCGGCTGTACGAAGAACTGCATCTCCATCTGCTCGAACTCGCGCATACGGAAGATGAACTGGCGTGCTACGATCTCGTTGCGGAACGCCTTGCCGATCTGTGCGATGCCGAACGGAATCTTCATACGGCCTGTCTTCTGCACGTTAAGGTAGTTGACGAAGATGCCCTGTGCTGTCTCCGGGCGGAGGTATACCTTGTTAGAGCCGTCGGCTACTGAGCCCATCTCTGTAGAGAACATGAGGTTGAACTGGCGCACGTCGGTCCAGTTCTTTGTGCCGCTGATCGGGTCTACGATCTCCTCGTCGAGGATAATCTGCTTGAGCTCAGCGAGGTCGGGTCCCTGCATAGCCGCTGTGTAGCGTGCGTGGAGAGCGTCGCGCTTCTGCTGGTGCTCTATTACGCGAGCGTTGGTAGCGCGGAACTGAGCCTCGTCGAAGCTCTCGCCGAAGCGCTTGCGAGCCTTGGCAATCTCCTTCTCAATCTTCTCGTCGTATTTTGCAATCTGGTCTTCGATGAGAACGTCGGCACGGTAGCGCTTCTTAGAGTCGCGGTTGTCGATGAGCGGGTCGTTGAAAGCGTCTACGTGTCCGCTTGCCTTCCAGATAGTAGGGTGCATGAAGATGGCAGAGTCGATGCCCACGATGTTGTCGTGCAGCAGCACCATGCTCTTCCACCAGTATTGTTTGATGTTGTTCTTCAGTTCTACACCGTTCTGTCCGTAGTCGTACACTGCAGCCAGTCCGTCATAAATTTCGCTGCTCGGGAACACGAAACCATACTCCTTGCAGTGACTCACGATTTTCTTGAAAACGTCTTCTTGTGCCATTTTATATGTGTTTTATTGTTAATTTACTGATATGTAGTGCGCTGTGTGCGATAATAACAATGTGCAGGCAGCCACCTTTAAAATGCAAAGTTACGCTTTTTTGATTGATTATGTAGCGTCTGAGGCGTTAAATGTTATGAAACAATAGGGTTGCGGCGGTCGGTTTGTTGTGTTGAGGCGGTCGGTTTGTTGTGTTGAGGCGATTGTTAAGTCATCGGATAGCGGACGGAATCCGATTGGACGGCGGACGGAATCTGATCGGACGGCGAACGGAATCTGATCGGACGGCGTACGGAATCTGATTGGACGGCGTACGGAATCCGATTGGACGGCGTACGCAATCCGACGATTGTCTCTAAGCTGTTTAGGGATTTTCCCACAAGCGTTTAGGGAAAATCCCTTTGACGTGCTCTGATAAAGTTATAACTTTGCAAGCGAAAGGAAACCTCAAGGGGGGCAGTTGTCTCCGCTCGGCTTTGCCGCTTGCCAGAGCAAGAACTGCACCAACATAGCAGTAGTTGCACCAACAGAGCATTCTACTTGGTTGGTGCACTTGAGACAAGTGCACCCCCTAAAAAGCACCTCCTATAGTGCACCCCCTGAGAGGGCCACTTAAGATAATGTATAACTTTTAAAACAGAAATATTATGAAAAGGTTTTTCGCAACAATAGTAATGGTGCTCGGCTTCATGGTGACAGCCGGCGCAATGAGCTACAGTCAGGCGCGCGAACAGGCTCTGTTCCTCACCGACAAGATGGCTTACGAGCTGAACCTCACTGACGACCAGTATGAGGCGGCTTACGAGATAAACCTCGACTATCTGCTCAGCGTCAACTCGTACGACGAGCTGTACGGCGACTACTGGCGCTGGCGTAACCTCGACTTCAGCTACGTGCTGCTCGACTGGCAGTATCGCATGTTCTGCGACGCGGCTTACTTCTACCGTCCGCTCTACTTCCACTCAGGCTGCTGGCACTTCGCCATCTATGCCCGCTATCCGCACCGCGACTACTTCTACTTCCATCGTCCGACGGTGTACGTGAGCTATCGTGGCGGCCACTCGTGGCGTCAGAACAACGGACGCTCGTGGTATAGCGGCAGAACGTTCGGCTCGCGCCGCGGCGACAACTACTTCGGCATGCGCGACGGATTCCAGCGTGGCGACTACGGACGCGGCAACCGCCAGTCGTTCGGCGTGCGCGGCAACCGTCAGGTGGAGCAGAAGAACAACAACTCGGGCTTCGGCTCGCGCCGCGACAACAATGCCATCCGTCGCAACATCAACGGCGTAGCTTCTGGCTCAAGCCGCGATGTCAACGGATTCGGTTCTGGCTCACGCCGCGACAACAGCAGCTTCGGCTCAAGCCGCGGTTCGTCGGGCTTCGGCAGTCGCGAGAGCAGCACACGCACCACCGTGCGCCAGTCGGATAGCGGCAGCAGCTCTTCAAGCCGCAGCTTCGGCTCTGGTCGCAGCAACCGCAGCTTCGGCTCGCCCATGCAGTCGACACCGCGCTCTACGTTCAAGCCCGTAGACAGCTCGTCGAGAGGCAGCAGCATGTCGTTCGGCTCATCAAGAAGCAGCGGCTCGTCGTTCGGTTCGTCAAGAAGCTCTTCTTCGTTCGGCTCATCAAGAAGCAGCGGCTCGTCGTTCGGTTCGTCAAGAAACAGCAGTCCGTCGAGAAGTTCGTCTTCGTTCGGTGGCGGCAGCTCGTCAAGAGGCTCCTCATCGTCAAGAGGCGGTGGCTTCGGCAGCCGCAGATAACAATAGTAGCGGGGGTCTCCGGCCTCCGCAGCATCCTAAAACAGACATACAATTTGTGTCCGACTTGGTGCTGCGGAGGCCGGAGACCTCCGCTACTTATGTTGCTCTTACTATTCCTAATTAATAATTACTAATTACGAATTACTAATTACCTCCAGCCTCACCACCTCCGCATTCGCCATGCGTGGCGTTTCGTTCATCGGCGTGCCGCTATGCACGCTTCTTATTGCCTTGTTCATTATTCCGTGTCCCACGGCAAGCACGGTCTTTCCATCATAATTCTCTCTCACGAACTGCAGGAATGATGCGGCACGCGCCCTGAGAGCGTCGAGCGACTCGATGTCGCCGGTCCACACCGCATCCTTTAGGTCGGGGATATATCTGCCCGTGAAGCTGCCCCAGTCGCGCTCGCGCAGCAGCTTTGTCTGCACGATAGCGTCGGGCGCCACGCCGTGCGCAGCCGCCAGTATCACACATGTGTCGAAAGCACGCTTAAGGTCGCTCGACACGAACACGTCGATGGGCGTATCTTTCAGCTCGGCAGCGAGGGCGCGTGCCTGCTCGATGCCGTTCGGGGTCAGCTTGCCTTGAGTCTGCCCCTGCATAATCTGGCGCACATTGTCGACGGTCTCGCCGTGGCGCACAAGAAGAAGTGTTGTCATATCGTTGTTTTTTTGTTGTCCATTAAAATATTAACGCCAAATATTTGTTTTTATTTAAAAAAAAACTACATTTGCAAAAAATAATGACTAAAACTTTTAAACCTATGAAGAAAAAACTACTATTAAACATGTTGTTGTGCCTTATCACATTATCTACGTTTGCACAAGAATACCGTCCGATGCTGACCGACGGAAAGGAATGGCATTGTTTTCGTAGAGTGGCATTGTCGGAAGTAGATTGGGAGCCGAACGGAGAATGGACATACACCATAAAGGTGGTGGGCGACAGTCTTATAAACGGTGTCGCATACAAGAAGATGTGCAAGGAGTATACCCAGGATGTTCCATCGGGAGAAAGCAGATGCACGTACTTCGCCGCAATAGAAAAAGACCGCAAGGTGTATAGCTACAGCGAAGATGGGGATGTTCTGTATTTTGATTTCAGTCTGCATGAAGGCGATTGCGTTTCCAGTTATCCTGAATATGTAGTTACAAATGAAGAAACGTTTGAGGCGAAAAACCGCACATACAGACGCCTTGTGCTAAGTGACTACGTTTGGGTTGAAGGCATAGGCAGTAGAAACGCATTTGAGATTATACCGGAAATGGGAATCGAATTGGCGCCGCCCTATATCTTGGAAGACTATATGGTAGAGTGTTACGACAACGGCGAATTGATATTCACCAAAGACGACTTCTATAACACAACGACCGGCATCGAAAACGTAACTGCTGAGGACCAGAAGAGCGCTGATGTGTATAGCATTTCGGGTGTGAAGATTGCGAAACCCGAAAAGGGAATGTATATACAGAACAAGCGCAAATACATGGTGCATTAAAGCGTAACGTGTTGTATATAAAAGCGTAACGTGAAAGTATTGTATATAAACGTAAAAGCGTCACCGACTATGGCAAAAGCCAAGTGGTGACGCTTTTACTTTTTTACTCTTTTACTTTTAAAATCCCTTTTTACTTTTTTACTTTTTTACTCTTTTACTTTTAAAAGCACTTTCACCGCTTCGCTCACGGTAGGCACACCGCTCACCACCATATAGCGTTTGCCCCTCACTTCCTTGAGGTCGCAGCGGCGTGCGTTGGCAGCGATGTAGTTGAGAACCTTGCCAAATGTAGCACTCTTGTAGTAGGCAGAGTTGGGGTTGCTCACGAACTGCATCTGCATGCGGCCCTGCTTCAGAATAATCTTCTCGCAGCCGAGACTCTTGCCGTAGCGGCGCAGCGGCACCACCTGCAGCAGCTCTTCGCCCTCGTGAGGCATAGCGCCGAAGCGGTCGATGAGTCGCTGGCGGTAGGCGTCGAGCGCAGCATCATCGCTGATGTTGTCGAGTTCGCGGTAGAGCAGCATACGCTCCGCGCTTCCCGGCACGTAATTGTCGGGGAAGTACATCTCGAGGTCGCTCTCCACGGCGCAGTCTTCCACGAAAGCGTCGCCCGTGAGATGGTTGCCAGCAGCCATCTCCTCGGCATACATATCGGCGAACTCGTCGTTCTTCAGTTCGGTGACAGCCTGGTTGAGAATCTTCTGATAAGTCTCGTAGCCAAGATCCTCCATGAATCCGCTCTGCTCGGCGCCAAGCAGGTTGCCCGCACCGCGGATGTCGAGGTCTTGCATGGCGAGGTTGAAGCCGCTGCCCAGCTCGGAGAAGTTCTCCAAAGCCTCAAGGCGGCGTCGTGCCTCGGGCGTGAGCACCGACTTAGGCGGCGCAAGCAGGTAGCAGAACGCCTTGCGGTTGGAACGTCCCACGCGACCGCGCATCTGGTGAAGGTCGGAGAGTCCGAAGCGGTGGGCGTCGTTGATGATGATGGTGTTGGCGTTGCTTATGTCGATGCCGTTCTCGACGATGGTCGTAGAGAGCAGCACGTCGTAGTCGTAGTTCATGAAGCCGATGAGAATCTTCTCAAGCTCCTCGGGCGACATCTGTCCGTGTCCGATAGCCACACGCGCGTCGGGCACGTATTTCTTTATGAGCGCAGCAATCTCGGGCAGGTTGCTGATGCGGTCGTTCACGAAGAACACCTGTCCGTTGCGCGACATCTCGAAGTTGATGGCGTCGGCTATTATCTCATGTCCGTACACGCCCAGTTCGGTCTGCACGGGGTAGCGGTTGGGCGGCGGCGTGCGCATGATGCTCATGTCGCGAGCGCCCATCAGCGAGAACTGCAGCGTGCGCGGTATAGGCGTAGCCGACATCGTGAGCGTGTCGACATTGGTCTTCAGCTTGCGCAGCTTCTCCTTTGTAGACACGCCGAACTTCTGCTCCTCGTCGATGATGAGAAGTCCGAGGTCGTGCCACTCCACAGCCTTTCCTATCAGCTTGTGCGTACCCACGAGTATGTCTATCTTGCCCGCCTTAAGGTCGGCAAGCACCTCGCGTGTCTGCTTCGCCGTGCGGGCACGCGAGAGATAGTCGACACGCACCGGCATGTTCTTCAGACGGTCTGAGAAAGTCTTGTAGTGCTGGAAGGCGAGCACCGTTGTAGGCACGAGCACCGCCACCTGCTTAGAGTCGCACGCCGCCTTGAACGCCGCACGTATCGCCACTTCTGTCTTGCCGAACCCCACGTCGCCACACACAAGGCGGTCCATCGGTCGGGCAGACTCCATGTCGGCTTTCACGTCGTGCGTGGCGCGCTGCTGGTCGGGCGTGTCCTCGTAGAGGAACGACGCCTCAAGCTCGTTCTGCAGGTACGAGTCGGCTGAATAAGCGAAGCCTTTCTCGTGGCGCCGCTTGGCGTATAGCTTGATGAGGTCGCGCGCAATGTCCTTGATGCGTTTTTTCGTGCGCTCCTTCAGTTTCTCCCATGCGCCGGTGCCGAGCGTGCTGAGTCGGGGCGGTTCGCCAGTGTCGCTGCGGCGATACTTCGATATCTTGTAGAGCGAGTGGATAGACACATCGACGATGTCGCCGCGCTGATAGTAGAGGCGTATCATCTCCTGATAGGAGTCGCCCACAGGCACACGCACCAAGCCGCCGAACTTGCCGATGCCGAAGTCGACGTGCACGATGAAGTCGCCTGGTTCCATCTCCTGCAACTCCTTCATCGTGAGCGCCATCTTGCCCGTGCGGGCTGCGTCCGACTTAAGGTTGTACTTGTGGAAGCGGTCGAATATCTGATGGTCGGTGAAGAAGCACAGACGCAGATCGTTGTCGGCGAAGCCTTCGTGCAGAGTGCGGTTGACGGGGGTGAAGGGGAGATTCGAGTTTTGAGTTTTGAATTTTGAGTTTTGAGTTTTTCTGCGCATCTGCTGCAACTCCTCACTGTCGAAAATATCGCGCAGGCGCTGCGTCTGCTTCTCCGAGTCGGCGAGGATGTAGAGCTGGTAGCCCTGCAAGAGATAGTCGTCGAGCGTCTGAGTGAGCAGACTGAAGTTCTTGTGGAAAAGCGGCTGCGGCGAGATGTGAAACTCGATAGACACCTGCGGCGTGCCCGAAGGCTGTGCGCCGAACTCGACAAGGCGGAAGCGGCAAATCTCCTCGCGGAATTTAGACGGCGCCACGAGGTTGTTCTCCTTGCGCATGTCGCGCATTATCTGCTCCTGCTCTACCTCTGTAGCTCCCTCCAAGCGCTCGGTCATGGCTTGCTGCGAGAAGCCGTCGTTGTATATCTTCTCGATGGTAGAACAAAGGTAGAGACGGTCTTTCATCACGAGCAGAGCGTCTTCGGGCAGAAGCGACGTGAACGGTTGCTTTTCTTCTGTGAGCTGCGCCAGTTCGGGCACGATGCGCACCTGCTGTTTCGAGTCCTTCGAGAGCTGGTCTGCCACCTCGAACGTGCGTATGGTGTCTACCTCGTCGCCGAAGAAGTCGATGCGGAACGGCAGCTCCGACGAGTAAGAGTAGACGTCGATGATGCTTCCGCGCATGGCGAACTGCCCCGGCTCGTAGACATAGTCGACCTCCTTAAAGCCGAACTCGCGCATTTTGCGTCCAAGGTCGGCAAAGTCGACGATGTCGCCCACGGCAATGTTGATGGTGCGCTCGTCGAGGCGGCGCTTCGATACCACAAGTTCGCTGAGCGCCTCGGGACAGGTGACGACGTACAAAGCCTCGGCTGCTGTCTGTGCCGAGAGCCGGCTCAGCGTCTCGGTGCGCAATATCTCGTTGGCGGCGTCGCGCTGTCCGTACTTCACCGCACGACGGTACGACGACGGAAAGAACAGCACGTTCTCGGTGCCGAGTATCTGCGTGAGGTCGTGGTAGAAGTAGCCTGCCTCCTCGTTGTCTTGCAGAACGAAAACGGCGGTGAGAGTTTTGAGTTTTGAGCTTTTCTTCCCGTTAACTCGTTCGGCTACGGCTGAGAAAAACACAGGAGCCGATGAGGCAAGTAGTCCACTAAGGAATACATGCCTCACCGACTCGTCGCTGATTGCTTTCAAAAAAGCCCCGCACTGAGGCAGGGCTGTATATACATTACTGATTTCTCTTATTTCCATAGGAATAGGGTGGGTGGTTTAGTGTTTCGCCTCAGGATACTTTCTGAACCAGCCGTCCCATCTGAGTCGCATCACGCCGAAGAACGCTTCGCCGAAGATGCCGCCGCTCATCTTGCTCACGCCCTCGCGACGGTTGACGAAGATTACCGGCACTTCCTTTATCTTGTAGCCCATCTTGTAGGCCGTGAACTTCATCTCTATCTGGAAGGCGTAGCCCTTGAAACGAATCTTGTCGAGGTCGATAGACGAGAGCACGCAGCGGCGGTAGCACTTGAAGCCGGCTGTGGTGTCGTGCACCTTAAAGCCCGTAACCATACGCACGTACTTCGAAGCGAAGTAGCTCATAAGCACGCGACCGATAGGCCAGTTGACAACGTTCACACCGCTCACGTAGCGCGAACCGATAGCCACGTCGTAGCCCTCGTCGTGGCAGGCGCTGTAGAGGCGTGGCAGGTCGTTGGGGTCGTGAGAGAAGTCGGCGTCCATCTCGAAGATGTAGTCGTAGCCGTGCTCAAGCGCCCACTTGAAGCCTGTGATGTAGGCTGTGCCGAGGCCCAGCTTGCCGCTGCGCTCGAGGATGAAGAGGCGGTCGGCGAATTCGTCGCTGATGAGGCGCTTCACGATGGCTGCGGTGCCGTCGGGACTGCCGTCGTCGATTACAAGAATGTGGAAACACTTCTCAAGTGCGAACACCGCGCGTATTATCTTCTCGATGTTCTCCTTCTCGTTATATGTCGGTATGATTACGATACTGTCGCTTTTGTTCATAGTCTTGTTGTTGAAATGGTTTTACATTGTCAACTCGTAACTCGTCTACTTGTAACTCGTTTACTTGTCAACTTGTCAACTAAAATGCAAATGTACGAAATGTATTCGACACAAGTGCGCTTGTTGCGTTAAAAAACGTGTTTTTATGCGTGTTACTGGTCGGGATTCTCTACAAAACCCTGATATTTCTCCTCAAGTCCGCTCATCACCACCTTGTAGCTCTCCTCTTCAAGATACTTGATGTTGTCCGCGCCCTTACCAATAGGCTGTATCGGCTTGTGGATAGTGAGGCGCAGCGGATGCCATATCACCCACTTCATGTCGCGTGTACGAGGCATGACGTCGAAAGAGCCGTTGATGGTGAGCGGCACTACGGGCAGTTCGATGTCGTCGGCGAGCATGAATGCGCCACGCTTGAATACGCCCATGTGTCCGGTGAACGTGCGCGCTCCCTCGGGGAATACAACGAGCGACATGCCGCCCTGCAGCGTCTGTCGTGCGCTGTCGTATGTGGCGCGTATCTTGCTTGCGCCGCGCTTGTCGACGAAGATGTGGTGAGCAGCCTCGCACGCCTTGCCTACGAACGGCATCTGGCGTAGCTGGCGCTTCATCATCCACTTGAAGTTGCGGCACAGGAAGCCGTAGATGAGGAAGATGTCGAACGCTCCCTGGTGGTTGGCGACGAACACGTACGACTGTCCTTTCACAAGATTCTCGCGTCCTTCAACCTTCACCGGCAGCATGAGTATGCGTATGATGAACTGTGCCCACCACTTGCCAGGATAGTAGCCCCAGAAGTGGCCGTTGCCCAATGAGCAACCTATTATCACTATCAGACTTGTTATGACGGTGTAGATAGCTATCAAGGGGAGAGCTATCAGGAGCTGGTATGTACGATACAGATATTTCATTGCTTGTTTTTTATTTTTATTCTATTTTATAAGCCGAACTAAGCCTTCTTGGGCCTCTCTAAGCCTTTTTATTAAGCCTTCTTGGCCGTGCTAAGCCCTCCCCGATGGGGAGGGTTGGGAGGGGCTTTATTTTACTTTTAACGTTATTTCCACAATCTCAGGCTTCATGTGGAAGCGGAACGGTATGAAGGCGCCAACGCCTGTAGACACATACAGATAGCGGTTGCCCTCTTTGTAGAGTCCGGCGTCTTCTGTGTTCACGAGGCTTGTCGGTCGCCAGCCGAACAACGAGAGCTGTCCGCCGTGCGTGTGTCCGCTCAGCGTAAGTTGCGCGTTGCACTGCGGCAGAATGTGTCGGCGCCAAGCCGACGGGTCGTGCTGCATCATTATCACGAACGACTTCGGCGATATTCCGTGCAGCGCCTTGCGGTAGTCGGCCTTCGCCGGGAACGGCGGGCGTCCGTCGTTCTCAGTTCCTGCTATCACTATAGAGTCGGCTCCGCGGCGCAGTATGCGGCGTTCGTTGAGCAGCAAGTCCCAGTTCATCGAACCTTCCAGCGAGCGCGTCAGGCGTTCCATTTCACTTCTCTGCTCTGCGGTGGCAGTCTTCACGTAGTCGGCGTAGTCGTGGTTGCCGAGAACAGAGAAGATGCCGTCGACAGGATGCAGATGTATCAGCGTGGCCGTGAAGCTCACAGCCTCCTGCGGACGCATGTTGAGCAAGTCGCCGGTGAAGAGCAGCGCGTCGGGATGCAGTTCGTTCACCTGCGCCACTATGCGCCGTGCGAACTCCTGCTTCATCGAGCCGAGGTGCATGTCCGAGATCTGCACTATGCGGTAGCCGTCGAAGGCTTGCGGCAGGTTGTCGAACTCGAGTGTGACGCGCTTCACGTGCAGCTGGTCGGGCCCTACCATCGTTCCCATGAACAACACGTATAACCATCCGAGCACAAGCACCAATCCTGTGTGGTTGCCCCAGTTCTTGCGCTGCTTCAGCAGTCGCTTCACAGCCATGCCTGCAAGCGAAGCCAGAGTGAAAATCACCTTCGGCATGATGAGCAGACCTATCATGAACAGATACACGTTGAAGAGCGTGAGGTTATTCGGTGCGAAGTTGCGCATCATAGAGTAGGCAGCTGTGCATGCAAGCATAGCGGCTCCCGGCACCCACCACAACAGGCGCATCCACAGCGTTATGTCTCTGCGTTGGCGCAGATAGCGCATGTAGATGTACAGGTCGGGCAGCAGCGTGAGTAGCAGTATGAGTATTGATATTCTTGCTATCATTGTTTTAAACTTTACTTTCGATTGCTTCGTTACTATTGAACCCGCAACCGTTTCTATTGAATTTATAACAGTTCGGACCGAACCGTTGTCCTACATTCTACTTCAAGAATCGGCGAATCAGTTCAACCGGCAGTCCGCGTCGTCGGGCATAATCGCGCAGCTGGTCTTCGCCGATGCGTCCAAGCTCGAAGTAGTGCGCCTTCGGGTGTGCGAACATCAGTCCCGAAACCGACGCATGAGGCTTCATGGCGCCACTCTCCGTGAGACGGATGCCAATCTGTTTGAGGTCGATAAGCCGGTCGATGATGAAGTTGACGCTTGTGTCGGGCATCGACGGATAGCCCACAGCCGGACGAATGCCTTGGAAGTCCTCGCGCAAGAGTTCGGCTACCGACAGATTCTCGTCGGGCGCATAGCCCCAAATCGACCGTCTCACCTCCATGTGAAACACCTCAGCCGTGGCTTCAGCGAGTCGGTCGGCGAGTGTCTGCGCCAGCATACGCTGGTAGTCGTCGGCAAGAAAGTCGTGCTCCAACGCCAAGTCGACCGTTGTGGCGAACACTCCGATGCGGTCTTTCACGCCCGAAGACAGCGGACGTATGAAGTCGGCGAGCGAAAGATTCGGTTCGCCCTCCCGAGTAGGATGCTGTTGGCGCAGCATAGGCATGCGCACATCGCCGATAAGGATATCGTCGCCGTCGCTGTTGGCGTCGAACAACCCGAAAGCAGCGTGCGTTCTATATCGCTTCTCCAAGCGGTCGAGCATCTGTTCTGCCTCCGCCCGCATCTTGTCCTTCGCCTCCTGCGGTTTGCCCGACAGTCCCCAGGCGAAGAAGAAGTATATCCAGTTGATGTACGGGCGTAGCGTAGAGATGTTGTAGTCGGTGTATTTCAACATCGTTAGTTACCTGAATTGTTTTTCTATTTGTATAAACCCTGCTTGAGCCTACTCTCTGAAGCGCACAGCCTCACCGCGACTCGCTGAGTCGAATGCCCAGTTATTATATATAATGTGTCCGTTGCACATCGTAGTGCGCACCTGCCACTGGTAGGTGTGACCCTCCATCGGGCTCCATCCGCACTTGCTCTGTATAGTCTCCTTAGTAACGGTCCACGGAGCGTCGGGTCTTACAATCACGAGGTCTGCCTTGTAGCCCTTACGCACAAAGCCTCGCTTCGATACTTCGAAGAGCTTTGCGGGGTTGTGCGCCATTAGCTCCACGAGACGCTCCATGCTGAGCACGCCCTTGTCTACGAGTTCGAGCATCGTTACGAGCGAGAACTGCACCATAGGCATACCCGAAGCGGCGCGTGCGCAGCCGCCCTCCTTGTCCTTAAGCAGATGTGGCGCATGGTCGGTGCCGATGGTCGTTATGCGTCCGTCGGTGAGAGCGTGGCGTAGAGCGTCGCGGTCGGTCGCAGTCTTGATAGCAGGATTGCACTTGATGCGAGTTCCGAGACGCGCATAGTCGTCCTGTGTGAACACGAGGTGGGCTATCACAGCTTCAGCCGTGATGCGTGGCGAAATGCCGAACAGCTGCAGCTCGCGCTCAGTGGTCATGTGAGCCACATGCAGACGGGCACCGGTTTCTTCTGCCAGGGCTACGGCGCGCTTTGTCGATTCGTAGCAGGCTTCCTCCGAGCGAATCTCCGGATGATGTTCTACAGCAGGGTCGTCGCCGTACAGCTCCTGTGCGCGCTTCATGTTGCGGTTGATGATGTCGGTGTCTTCGCAGTGAGCCATGATAGGCAGTTTCGCCTTCTCGAACAGCTCGTGCAGCACATCCTGACGGTCTACGAGCATATTGCCCGTAGACGAACCCATGAACAGCTTGATGCCGGGCACGAGGTGCGGGTCGATGGCAGTCACGCAGTCGATGTTGTCGTTGGTGGCTCCGATGAAGAAGCCGTAGTTGACGTGCGACTTGCTTCGGGCGTCGTTCATCTTTGCGTCGAGCGCTTCGAGTGTCGTGGTCTGCGGCTTCGTGTTCGGCATGTCGAAGTAGGTTGTCACTCCGCCGTAAGCCGCAGCGCGGCTCTCTGTCTCCATGTCCGCCTTCTCCGTAAGGCCGGGGTCGCGGAAGTGGACGTGGCAGTCGATAACTCCAGGCATAATAAAACACCCCGTGGCATCCACGATATTGTCGTAGTCGCCACGAGGTGTTTCTGTACCTTCTATAATGTCTGTAATGGTGTCGCCGTCGACAACGACGGATGCTACGCGAGTAGCTCCCTCGTTGACCAGCTTACCACCAAATACTAATGTCTTCATATATCTTGGATGATAGTTATTTATCGTGTTTAGCGCTGTTACTCGGCAGCAGCAGGCTGCGCCAGTTGGTTAGGTGTCGGTCCGTCGGGCATCGGCTGTGCGGGCGCTGCACCGGCAGGCGCTGTGTTCATGTCCTTCATGCCGTTCATGATAGCCTGGTTCTCCAGCGCCTTCTGATAGAAGTCCTTCACGTACGGGTCGTTCTTGAACTTGTCTGTAGCCTTGCTCATGATGTCCTCTATCCACGGTGTGAGTTCGGGGTAGCGGTAGCCGATAGTCATCATGAAGAACACGCCCGGTCCGAGCACGTTGTCGAAGTTATCGGTGACGAATGTCGTTACGAGCTTGTCCTCTTCGGCGGTGAGTCGCATCGCTTCGTCGTTGAGTTTGCGTGTCACGGCGTCCATGTCGCTTCCGTCCATTATGGCGCGGTCGTGCGTGTGCAGCAGTTCTGCCTCCTGGTTCTTCAGTTGGTTGTACTTGTTGAAGAACTTGAACAGCTCGTCGTTGAGCGGAGTGCCGCTAACGATCTGCTGAGTGTTGTCGAGCTTGATGGTGATGTCGCCACTTTCTATCACGAGCGGCAGTATGCTCTCGTCGTCCATGAAGATATTGGCAAGACGCACCGTGTCGAACGTTCCGCAGAACTGGAACTGGCCGTGTACCACGTCGCACGAGTCGATCTTCTTGAAGTCGTTGTTGCTAAGCACCTTCAGGTAGAGCATGCGTCCGTCGAGCGTAGACACGTTCGACGATCCCTGAATGTTGTACGAGCTGGAGCACGATGCCAGTGTTATTATACCGAGTAAAGCGTAGAGTAGCTTCTTCATCATCTTTGGTTTTAAAAAAAATTGTTGGTTTCTTGTTGTCTTCTTTTATTCTTTGTCTGTAGCGGAAGCCTCTTCCTGCTTCTCTTCGGCGTCTTCCTTCGCTTCCTCCTTCTTCAGCTCCGACGCGATGCGGTGCATAGAGTACATCTCGAGGATGGCGGCTGCGAGCAGCAGCATCACCCACTTGTTGTAAATGAGGTTGAAATATGTTACGGGGTCGGAGAACGAGTCTCTGAGCCACATGTTTGCGCTGTCTACCATGAGCAGACCTGCCAGCACGAAGAAGATGTCGGCGAAGGTCATTATCTTCTTCAGTCGCTTGATGGTGGGGTTCTGTCCTTCGTACGCCTGGTTCACCTGCATTGCTGCGAAGAGCAGTGCGCCCAGCAGGTATATCCAGCAGACAATCTGCTGTGCGAACATGAACACGAAGCATCCTGCTCCGATAACCATCAGTATGCCTCCCGTGAGGAAGAGCGCGCTTTGTAGTGTATTTAGTTGTTTCATTATTGTTCTTCTTTAGCTTGTTCGGGCTTGGGGTCGTCGCTGAGCACATAGATATCCTCGTCGTCGGCTTTCATGAAGTAGCGTTCGCGAGCAATCTTCTGGAACTCCTGCGTACCTTTTCGCATATCCTTAAGCTTTTTCAGGTCGCTTTCGTTCTGCGCGTTGTACTTGTCTATCTCCTCCTCCAGGTCGTTTATCTGCATTTCGAGCTGGAAGCGGTGAAGAAAGCTGTTCTCGTCGACGAAACCTACGGTAAGAATACCGATGATTATAGTGATGGCATATTTATAGTGGCTTATTAGAGCCAGAATGAGTTTCAAACGCCCCATTTGTCCTTTATTATATATAATGTATTACTGGTAAAGACACGTCAGTCGCAGCAGACTGGTCTTTATTACATGCAAACTTACTACAAATTTTTCATATTTCGACTGCTGCGCCCATTTTTTAGGGTTTATTATATAAACGGATTGTTTGGATATGCAAAAAATAGTTAACTTTGCATCTGTTCAAAATTCAGGAATAACAACATTAATAGAAAATAACATGAAGAAATTCATTGGAGTAGCCTTGGCTGCAGCGTGTGCTTGCCCTTCGCAAGCCGCCGGCGAGCAGACCAAGCTCGACACTACCCGTGTGAACAACCTCAACGAGGTGGTAGTGAAGGCTGTGAGAGCCCCGAAGAGTTCACCATTTGCAGTAGAGAACATCAAGAAGACCGAGCTTGAGCGCTTTGCATCTTCAGGCAAGGAGCTGCCTATGCTCTTCGCCCGCACACCGGGTGTGCTCGCATGGAGCGAGAACGGCGTGGGCACCGGCACCGTCTATATGCGTATGCGTGGCGCTGCCGACAGCCGCATCAACGTCACGGTAGACGGTGTGCCTCTCAACTCGCCCGAAGACCAGTGCGTGTTCTGGGCTAACATGAACAGCTACGCAGCTCTTATGGGCAGCGCGCAGATATAGCGTGGCGTGGGCGCGTCTACCAACGGCGACGGAGCCTTCGGCGGTTCGGTGTCGCTCGCTACAGCCGCTCCGTCGCTTAAGCCTACCGTAGAGGTGACGGGTTCTTACGGCTCGTTCAACACCTACCGTGTCGGAGGCAACTTCTCTACAGGTCTGCTTGCCGACCACTTCATCATCGACGGCGCTTATCACGAGACCAACACCGATGGATACATCCACGGCACAGGCGGACGCTCTGGCTCTTACTACGGCGGACTGACTTGGCTCGGCGACCGCTTCAAGGTGTCGTATAAGAACATCGGCAACTTCGAGCACACGGGTCAGGCGTGGAACGGCGTTGCGGCGTGCAACTACGACGGCGATACCGACCTCAAGGCGTGGGGCATCAACAGCTATAAGGATATGTGGAAGCACGGACTGGGCAAGTTCAACTCGCTCTACGAGGAACTTGTAATACCGATGGACGACAACTGGGCTGCCGATCCTACAAAGCCGCTCACCACTGAACGCTACAAGATGCGCGACGGATCGTACTGGAAGCAGACTACCGACAACTTCGAGCAGAGTCACAACATCCTTAACTTCACCTGGCAGCCTGCCGACATGCGCTGGAGCCACTCCGTAACGGCTCACTACACATACGGCTACGGCTACTACACCGAGTTCAAGAAGGACACAAAGCTGGCTTCTAAGTTCGGCATCAACGAGATGTACGAGAAGAATGGCGAACTGAAGCCCGTAAAGTCGGACGCTATACGCAAGAAGGGCCTTACACAGAACAACTACGGTGCTCTCTACAACGTCAACTACAAGGACGCTCTGTGGGACGTAATGGGAGGCTTCAGCATGCAGCTCTTCCGTTGCAACCACTTGGGCAAGGTGACGTACATCGCTGACGAGGCTCTTGAGAAGAAATACTTCACCGACGGCAGATACAAGTACTACGACTCGGACGCCAACAAGAACGACTGGAGCTGGTTCTTCAAGGCTAACCGCAAGTTCGGCAATGGCTGGAACTGGTTCCTCGACATGCAGATGCGCTACGTCAACTATAACACCGACGGACTCAACGACCACTTCGAGCAGGGCGCCGACGGCAACTACAAGAACCAGAGCATCGACATCAACGAGAACTACTTCTTCGTGAACCCGAAGGCTGGCATCAGCTACGACGCCAACGGACACAAGGCTTACGCTTCTATCGCTTACGCCAACCGCGAGCCCGAGCGCAACAACTTCACCGACAACATCGGCTACGGCAATCCGTCGCCGGAGCGTCTGCTCGACTTGGAGTGGGGCTATCAGTATCAGGGCGAGAACTGGTTCGCAGGTGTCAACTTCTACTACATGAAGTACGTCAACCAGTTCGTGATGACCGGCGAGAAGAGCGACATCGGCGAGTCGCTGACACGCAACATCAAGGACTCTTACCGTCTCGGTGCTGAGGTGTCTGCAGGCTGGAGCCCGCTGTCTTGGCTCTCTGTTGAGGGCAACGCCGCTCTGAGCCGCAATCGTCTGAAGAACTTCAAGGAGTGTGTGGAAAGCTGGGACGGTCCTGCTGTATGGAACACATACAAGAGCTCTACCATAGCCTTCTCGCCATCGGCCATCCTCAACGGCTTCGTCGACGTTCACTTCGCTGGCTTCCGTGCTACATGGCACACCAACTTCGTCAGCAAGCAGTATCTCGACAACACCGAGAGCTCTGAGCGCTCGCTGCCGTGCTACTCGCAGACCAACGTCAACGCTTCGTACACATTCAACTTCAATAAGCGTGTGCTCGGCTTGAAGCAGGTGGTGCTCGGCGCCGACTTCAACAATATCTTCGACCGCCACTACGCTGCGTCTGGCTACGTCTACTACGACTGGTATAACAACAACAAGCGCAACTCTACCGTGGCTTACATCCCGATGGCTGGCTTCAACTGCCTCGGAACCGTAACGCTGAAGTTCTAAAAAAAGGCCCCTCCCCATCCCTCCCCGTCGGGGAGGGGGCGCATGGCAGAGTTATATATGCTTTGTTTCTTTTTTTTAAAGGTAGCATGGCTAAGCATACATTCTTATAATTTAATAATTCAATCCTCTCTCTCCTCCCCGATGGGGAGGTCGGGAGGGGCTGTTTTTTTTAATTGTTATGACTGAATTTCTCTCCACTCATTGGCTCGACATTGTAACGACAATACTCGGGCTAATCTATCTCGTCCTCGAATACCGTGCGAGCATAGCGCTTTGGGTAGTGGGCATCGTGATGCCCGCCATGGACATCTACCTCTACTGGAGTCACGGACTCTACGGCGACGCTGGCATGGCTGTCTACTACACGCTGGCTGCGATATACGGCTACGCCGTGTGGAAGTTCGGGGCAAAATGGAAGCGGATGCTGAAGCGTAAGGCTTCGGAGGCAGCAGGCTCAGATAAAGCTCTTGACGCCGATGGCTCAGATAAAGCAGTAGATGCTGCAGGTTCAGATAAAGCAGTGGATGCTGCAGGCGGTTCTTCCGAAGAGCTTCCGATAACGTTCTTCCCGCGCCGCCTTATCCTGCGCACGCTCGGCTTCTTCCTCCTCGCATGGGCTGCTACCTATTACGTTCTCGTGGCTTACACCAACAGCACCGTGCCCTTACTCGACGCGTTCACCAACGCTCTTAGCTTTGTCGGCTTGTGGGCTTTGGCGCGCAAGTACGTAGAGCAGTGGCTGTTCTGGATAGCCGTAGACGTGGTCTGCTGCTATCTGTATGTGGTGAAAGGCATACCGTTCAAGGCAGGGTTGTACGGCCTGTATGTCGTGATAGCGGTCATGGGATACAGAAAGTGGAAGGGCCTTGCGAAAAAGGCATAACTCATGAGGATGCTCCAGGGAAACCTAGGGCATCTTTTTTGTTTTAGGGGGCTAGGTGTTCTAGGTAGGCTAGGTGTCCTAGAAAACATAGAAAGCCTAGAAAACCTAGAACTCCTAGCTCCCCTAGCTTTCAAAGCCTTTGAGCTTTTCCTTCAGCCCTTTTATCTCTGCCTCCTGCCTATAATACGCCTTCAGCGCTCTTTGCTTTATATCCTCGAAGGCTGCCTTCCATTTCGCAGCCTCCGCCTGCGCTTCGGTAAGAGCCTGTTTCAGGCGTGGCAGCTCCTCCTCCAGCTGCTTCAGGCGTGCGTCCAGCTGCTGTCGGTAGGCGGTGCGGGCGCGGTGCATGCGCTCCTTGATGCCACCCTCGGTGATGAACTCCTGCTCAAGCTTCTTTAGAAACGACATCATCATCTTGTCGATGAAATGGCAGAGCGTGATGGCGTAGTTGCACATCTGTTCGTCGCTCCACTGCTGGAAGAACGGAGCGTAGTCGGGCAGGCGGTTGTGGTGGCGGCAGTAGTCGAGCATATCGGTGTAGCGCTGGTCGCCGGCAACGTAGAACTGCAGGTGGCGCGACTTGATATAGTCCTCGAAGTCTTCGCGCAACTCCTTCAGCGAGGCGCGTGCCACGTTGAGCAGCTTCAGCTGCATCTCCGTCGATGCCACACCGTCAGCCAAACCCTCGACGATGTTCTGCTTGCAGGAGCGTGCCGCCTGAATCACCTGGTCGCGCGTTCGGTCTTTGTATAAATGAATGAAGCGGTCGCAGAAAGCGAACGCCAGCTGATACACCACATCCGACTTCTGGTAGAAGTAGAGCGTGTCCCAGTTGCGCTGCTGATTCAGTACGTGTAGAGTGTTCGGGTCTTCAGCCATAGCGGGTTAATAGTTTGATTGTCTGTCGCAAATTTAAAGAAAAATGTAAAGAGGCACAAGCGTATCCATAACAAATTCACATTTATTTCGTACTTTTGTCCGTCGAAACATACATGTTCAGCCGGCAGATAACGTCGGCTGAGAAATACACGATAATTATGGACAATCCTTCAGATACAATAAAGGCTACTTCTGATCCGGCGACTGCCACTTCGGACAACACAGAATTTCTTGCGTCGCTGCAGCCCGACGCCTTCGACGCCGTGATAGTAGCCGGCGGCGACTTCCCTACGCATCCCGTTCCGCTTGCCGTGATGGAGCGTGCACGGATGCTTGTGGCATGCGATTCGGCAGGCGAGGAACTCGTACGCCGTGGCTACAAGCCGACGGCTATAGTGGGCGACTGCGACTCGATGTCGGCGGAGTTTCGTGCGAAGCATGCCGACATTATATATAAGGTGGAGGAGCAGGACTACAACGACCTTACGAAGGCTACGCGGTTCTGCACGGAGCGCGGTTGCCGCCGCATTGCCTACGTCGGAGCAACGGGCAAGCGCGAGGACCACACGCTGAGCAACATCTCGCTGCTCGACTTCTACCGCCGCGAATTGCATGTAGACGCCCTGATGCTCACCGACTACGGTGTGTTCATCCCGGCTGTAGGCGAAACCGCAATAAGAACTTTCGCCGGACAGCAGATAAGCATCTTCAACCTCACATGCACACAGCTCGACGGCGACGGACTGCGCTGGCAGCCCTACGCCTTCTCCGCACTCTGGCAGGGTACGCTCAACGAGGCGCTTGGCGAGAGCGTCACGTTGCGTGGCGACAGAAACTACATAGTGTATGCTGCTTACAAATTGTAGTCTATTTTTTTGACATATTGACACTAAACGGTATGTAATAAAAGCAGAAAATAGTGCGTGAAAGTAAAATGGCTGGTTTTAATTACATAATGTAGGTCAAAGTGTTAGTTTTTATGCGTTTTTTTTACTTATAACGTATTTTGTGTTTAATTATGAAATGTGTTGAATAACGTTAAATACGTAAAGTTTTCTTGAGAAATGTTTGGAAGTTATAAACAATACTCTGTTAATTCTTATGTAATCGATTGAAAATGAGAGAGTTAATTAACGTAATATAACTAATAAAATTTG
>PPYE01617401.1_pt1 | contig 28901 bp, 26 predicted proteins | sample 1559881 | NCBI WGS metagenome assembly PPYE01 (sample SAMN08240022, study PRJNA423297) | Human gut metagenome, whole genome shotgun sequencing project. | reverse complement strand
CCTTCAGCTTCTGCAGGATCATAGCGCTGACCTGCTGGGGAGTGTACTCCTTGCCGTTCAGGGTCACCTTGTGGTCGGTGCCCATGAAGCGCTTGATGGAAGCAACGGTGTTCTCAGGGTTGGTGATGGCCTGACGCTTTGCCACCTGACCCACCAGACGATCGCCGGTCTTGGTGAAGCCCACCACAGACGGGGTGGTGCGTGCACCCTCAGAGTTTGCGATAACAACGGGCTCGCCGCCCTCCATGACAGCCACGCAGCTGTTGGTAGTACCAAGGTCGATACCAATGATCTTACTCATAATGAAAACTCCTCTCGAAAGAACAACTCTTATTGTTTATGTGATGCTCAAATGTTGCTAAGCGGATGTTATATTCAAAACCCTTTCGGGTTTCTGCTTTGTTATTCGGCCACTACAACGGTCGCATGGCGGACGATCTTATCGCCCAGCTTGTAGCCCTTCTGGTAGACCGTGATGACGGTGCCGCTCTCCTGTCCGTCCGGGGCGGGGATCTGCTGCACTGCGTTCATGAAGTTGGGGTCAAAGGGCTTGCCCAGCGCCTCGATCTCCTCCACATGGAGGGCATCCAGCGCCTTGGCGGCCTTGTCCAGCGTCATGGTCACGCCCTTTTTGTAGTTCTCGTCGGTGGTGGGGGCGTTGGCTGCCATCTCCAGCGTATCCAGAATGGGAATGATCTGGTTCACCGCAAAGGAAATGCCATCGTTGAACTTCTGGTCGGCTTCGCGGGTGGAGCGCTTGCGGTAGTTCTCGTACTCCGCTGCCATGCGCAGCAGCTGGTCTTTGGCCTGTGCAGCGTTGGCTTCGGCAGCATCCAGCTTTGCCTTTACGGCTTCCAGCTCACGGGCCTTCTTGTTGAACCAGCCGCCATCCTTCTTCTTGTCATCCTTCGGGTCGGCAGCTTCAGCAGCAGGTTCCTGTTCGGGTGCTGCCTGCTGGGCCTTTTCCTCGGGAGCCGTTTCGGGCTGCTCCGCTTCCTGAGCCGGAGCCGTCTTTTTTGCTTCTTCGCTCATTCCAGATCCTCCTTATAGATCACAGTCCGCCGGAGTACGGCAGCCTGTGGGGTGTCTTTTCGTTTGCCGCTCATGCCCTCGCCCAGCTGGTCTGCAAAGTAATGCAGCAGCGGCATCAGCTTCTGGAAGGGCATCCGGGTGGGGCCGATCAATGCAATGGAGCCCCACAGGCCTCCGCCCACCAGATACCGGTCGCTCACGATGCACAGGCCCGGGATCTGCGGTTCCAGATCCTCGCCCAGCAGCACGCTCTCACTGCGTTCTGCCGGAGGTGCGATCAGGCCAGCGGCCTGCTCCTCGTCGTTCAGCAGGGTGAGGATGTCGCCCACCTTGCCGTCCAGCTGGGGCCAGTCCAGCAGATACTGCTCGCCGCCCAGAAATACGTGGGGCTTGACGGAATCCTGCAGGATGGCAGCCGCCGCGCTGATGACAGGCACCAGCTCCGGGTCGATCTGGCTGCACAGCTCTGCCAGCAGCCGGGTGGAAAGATCCACCGGCGCTACAAAGGTGAGGTTGCGGTTGAGCAGTGCGGCAAGTGCTGCCGCATTCTCGCGGGAGAGGCCGGTGCGTACCCGTGCCACACGGGTACGAACGTAACCGGCCGTGGTAACGGCCAGCACAGCCGCTGCGCTGCGGCCCACCTGAACCACTTCATAGTGGGCGATGCACAGATCCTCGGCACATGGGGTGCTGATGGCGGCGGTGCAGCCGCTGATGGCGGCCAGCGCCTTGGCGGCACCTGCGGCCAGCTTTTCCGGCTCGTGGTCAAGGCTTGCGAACACCGCATCCACCCGGGCGCGGCTCACACGATCCAGCGGCTGATCGTCGGTCAGCAGATTATCAAGGTAGTAACGGTAGCCCTTGGCACTGGGCACACGGCCCGCGCTGGTGTGGGGCTGCTCCAGCAGACCCAGCTTTGTCAGCGCCGCCATCTCATTGCGGAGCGTTGCGCTGGAAACTGCCATGTCAAAGTAGTTTGCCAGCACACTGCTGCCAACGGGCTCGCCTTCGAGACCATACAGCGCCACGATCGCCTGCAAGACTCGCTGCTTGCGTGCATCCATCGTCATAGCGCCTGCCTCCTTTTTGCGTTCGCTTTGTTTGTTTAGCACTCCTTGTTCCTGAGTGCTAAGACCATTATAGCCAATTTTCCGGTGCTGTCAAGCCCCTTGGAAAAATGTTTTAAAAGATTCATAATTCTGTCATAAACGAAGAAAGCGCCCTCCTTATTATAAGGAAAGCGCTCCGGCATGTTCTTTACTCTTCCATCTGCCTTGCCAGAAATGCCGCCGCCACATTCACGGCCTTGAGCTGGGCGGCATCCGGCGTGGCCGTGCGGTCTTCGGTCAGCAGGGCCACCACGCCGGTCACATCGCCCGCCGCAATGATGGGTGCGGCGCACAACACCACCCGGGGCGAGCCTTCGCAGGGCAGGATGCACTTTTCGGCAATGCCCTCGCTCTGGTACAGCCTGCGGCCATCCATCAGCTTTTCCAGCGGCTGGCTGATGCTGCGGTCGGCCAGCTCCCGCCGGCCGCTGCCGCTCACCGTAAGGATGCGGTCGCGGTCGGCCACCAGTGCGGTCAGCGCAAAGCTTTTGCTGAGCACCTCGGTATACTGGGCCGCTACTGCGTTCATCTCGCCAATGGGCGAATACTTTTTAAAGATCACCTCGCCGTCGCCCGTGGTGAAGATCTCCAGCGGGTCGCCGCGGCGGATGCGCTGGGTGCGGCGGATCTCCTTGGGGATCACCACCCGGCCCAGTTCGTCGATGCGGCGCACGATTCCTGTTGCTTTCATGTTTTTGCTCCTCCGTTTCCTTAAAAATGCCTGCAGCACTAGTATCTGTCAGGCCGGGCCATTTATACCTGCTGCCCCCGCGCAAAAAGACCTGCACGGAAAGCTGCCTCTTCGTTGCGTTTCCGGCAGGGTTCTGCTACAATGATACAAAAAGCCGTTTTCATAAGCACAGCACCCCGCTTATGAAGACAGATCCTAAAATTCTACTGAGAAAGGCAGGTGTCCGGATGCCGAACATCCTCATTCTGGGCGGCGGTGCCGCCGGTCTTGCAGCCGCGCTGGCGGCGGCACAAAGTGCCCCCGCTGCACAGGTCATTGTGCTGGAGCGCAACCCGAAGCCGGGCAAAAAGCTGCTTGCCACCGGCAATGGCCGTTGCAATCTGGATAACACCGGCATTGCACCGGAGCTGTATTTCACTGCCGACCCGGCAGCACTTCGTCCGCTGCTGGATGCCGTAAATACCGCCGACCCGCTGCGCTGGTTCCGTGCGCTGGGGCTTTATACCCGCACCGACGAGGCGGGCCGGGTGTATCCGTACTCCAATCAGGCGGCGGACGTGCTGGCCCTGCTGGAGCATCACCTTGCGCAGCACCATGTGCAGCTGCGCACCGGCTGCACCGTGCGCACCCTGAGCCAGAGCCGCAGCGGCTACGCCGTGCAGTTCGAGACGGCAGAGGGCTCTGCCGAAACGCTGCGCGCCGATGCCGTCATCTGCGCCATGGGCGGCGAGGCAGGGCCGCAGTTCGGCACCGACGGCTTTGGCACCCGGTTCGCCGCCCAGTGCGGCGGCAGGGTGGAGCCGCTGTACCCCTGCCTGACCGCCCTGCAGTGCGCAAAGCCCCGCAAAGCGCTGGCTGGCATCCGTGCCAAGGCAGCAGCATCCCTGCTGGACGGTGCCCGTGTGCTTGCCTGCGAGAACGGCGAGGTACAGTTCACCGATTACGGCCTTTCCGGCATCTGCATCATGCAGCTGTCCGGCCTGCTGGCCCCGGGCCGCGGCCCCAAGGCTCCTGCTGTGGAGCTGGACCTCTTCCCGGCAGTGGACGAAACCGCACTTTCCAGCCTGTTTGCGGCCCACGCCGCCCAGACGGCAGGGAGCAGCGCCGCTGACTTTTGGCTGGGCCTGCTGAACCAGAAGCTGGGCCGTACTGTGTGGTCTGCCGCCGGGCTGCAGGACAGCGACGCGCCTGCCGTGCTCACCGCCGCACAGTGGCAGAAGCTGGCCCACACCGCCAAGCACTGGCGCTTTGAAGGGCTGACCCCCTGCAGCTGGAAGCAGGCCCAGACCACCGGCGGCGGGCTGGCCCTGCGGGAGGTGGATCAGCACTTCCAGTTCAAGGGCTGTCCGGGCCTTTACTTTGTGGGCGAAACGCTGGACTGCGCAGGCAGCTGCGGCGGTTTTAACCTGCACTGGGCGTTCGGCTCCGGCCTTGTGGCCGGGCGCAGCGCTGCAGGCCATGCTGCAGCAGGCCGTGCTCTGCCAAAAGCCCCCGCGCCCGCAAAGAGCAGGAAAAAGCCGCACAGGTAAAAATGAGCTTTAAATTTTCAACAAACGCTTGACATCTTGTGCAGATCGCATTATCATAAAGACAATAAAGGTTTGTTCAGAGGATCGAGCAGAACAAGCAAGGGGAGAGTCGAAAGGCCCTTTTGTTTGTCCTGCTCTTTTTCTTTTATTCGGCAAACGGAGCGATCAGGAGGTTTTTATGCTGGATGTAGCAATTATCGGCTGCGGTGTCATTGGTGCGGCAGCCGCCTATGAGCTGTCCCATTACCCGCTGCAGACCGCCATTTTCGAGGCTGAAAATGACGTGGCCGACTGCACCACCAAGGCCAACAGTGCCATTCTGCACGCTGGCTATGACCCCGAACCGGGCACCCGGATGGCGCGGCTCAACGTGGAGGGGTCCGCACTGGCCAAGGAGATCTGCGCCCGGCTGGATGTGCCGTACCTGCAGTGCGGCAGTCTGGTGCTGGCCCTCAGCCCGGAAGAGCTGCCCCACCTGCAGAAACTGTATGAGAACGGCATCGCCAACGGCGTGCCGGGCATCCGGCTGCTTTCCGCAGAGGAAACGCTTGCCATGGAACCGAATCTGGCCCCCACTGTCGTTGGCGCGCTGTATGCGCCCAGCGCCGCCATCGTCAGCCCGTGGGAGTTTGCGCTGGCAATGGCAGAAGTGGCTGTGCGCAACGGCGTGGAGCTGCACCGCAGCTGCCCTGTGACCCGCATCGAAAAGACCGCCGGCGGCTGGGCACTGACCACCCCCTCCGGAATTGTGGAAACGCGCTATATCATCAATGCGGCAGGCATCTCGGCGCAGGCCGTGCACGATATGGCCGCACCCCACAAATTTACCATCCAGCCCACCCGGGGCGAATACTACCTGCTGGATAAATCCGAGGGCAGCCGTGTGCACCACGTCATCTTCCAGTGCCCCAACGAAAACGGCAAGGGCGTTCTGGTGGCCCCCACCGTCCACGGCAACCTGATCGTCGGCCCGAACGCCGACCCCGTGGAAGGGGACGATACCGCCTGCACCGCCGCCGGGCTGGCCTTCGTCAGCGCCGCAGCGCGCCGCAGCGTGCCGAACATCCGCTTCAGCGAGTCCATCCGAAATTTTGCGGGCGTCCGTGCCAATGTGGACACGGGCGACTTCGTTATCGGCGAAGCAGAGGGCGCGCCCGGCTTCATCGATCTGGCGGGCATGAAATCGCCCGGCCTTTCCAGTGCACCGGCCGTTGCCAGAGAAGCCGTCAAAATTCTGGAAGCTCACGGCGATCTGCCCGCCCCCAAGGCGGATTACAGGGATGGCCGCACCCGGGTGCGCTTCAAGGAGCTTCCGCTCGAAGAAAAAGCCCGGCTCATTGCAAAGGAACCCGCCTATGGCCGCGTGATCTGCCGCTGCGAGACGATCACCGAGGGCGAAATTCTGGACGCTCTGCACGAAGAGATCCCCGCCACCACCATTGACGGTGTCAAGCGCCGCTGCGGTGCCGGTATGGGCCGCTGTCAGGGCGGCTTTTGCGGGCCGCGCGTGCTGGAACTGATCAGCAAAACGCTGGGCATCAGTCCGCTGGACGTGCTGCAGGATAAGGCCGGCACCAACGTCTTACTGTGCGAAACCAAGCAGGAGGGAGAGCACCATGATTGATCTGGTCATCGTCGGCGGCGGCCCTGCAGGCCTTGCCGCAGCTTACAGCGCATGGCAGCATGGTCTGCGCGATATCCTTATCTTAGAGCGCGACAACGAGCTGGGCGGCATCCTGAACCAGTGCATCCACAACGGCTTCGGCCTGCACCGCTTTGGCGAGCAGCTCACCGGCCCGGAATACGCAGGCCGCTGCATTGAACTGCTGCGCTCCACCGGTGTCCGGGTGGAGCTGGGCACGATGGTGCTGGAAGTCACCCCGGACAAAAAGATCCACTGCGTCAGCCGGGAAAAGGGCTATCAGATTTTGGAAGCCAGAAGCATCATCCTCTGCATGGGCTGCCGGGAGCGCACCCGCGGTGCCATTGGCATTCCGGGTACCCGCCCTGCCGGTATCTACACCGCCGGTGCGGCCCAGCGCTATGTCAACATGGAGGGCTATCTGGTAGGCAAGCGGGTGCTCATCCTCGGCAGCGGCGACATCGGCCTGATCATGGCCCGCCGCATGACGCTGGAAGGTGCCAAAGTACTGGCCTGCGTGGAGGTCATGCCGTATTCCGGCGGCCTGACCCGCAACATCGTGCAGTGCCTGCAGGACTTCGACATCCCCCTGTATCTGTCCCATACCATCGTGGATATTCAGGGCAAGGCCCGCGTGGAAAAGGCCACCGTTGCCAAGGTGGACGAAAACCGCCGCCCCATCCCGGGCACCGAGATGGAATTTGATGTGGACACCATCCTGCTCAGCGTCGGCCTGATCCCGGAAAATGAGCTGACCCGGCAGGCTGGCATCCCCATGGACCCTCACACCAAGGGCGCTGTGGTCTACGAGAATATGGAGACCGGCATCCCCGGCGTGTTCGCCTGTGGCAACGTGGTGCACGTGCATGATCTGGTGGACTTCGTTTCGGGCGAAAGCGACCTTGCCGGTGCTTCTGCGGCGGCCTATGTTTTGAAGGGCGAAGCCGCCGATACGGTTGTGCTTGACCTTGTTCCGGGCAATGGCGTGGGCTACACCGTGCCGCAGCGGGTGCGCCCCGCTGATGTGGACAGGAGCGTGAACATTTCCTTCCGTGTGCGGCAGAACTACGGCCCCAGCCAGATCACCGTGACCTGCGGCGGCAGGCAGCTGGCCCGGTTCAAGCGCCAGCGCATGGCTCCCGGCGAGATGGAGCACATCGCACTGCCCAAAGTCCTGCTGGAAAAAGCAGACGGCCCACTGACCGTTGCGGTAGAGGAGGTTATTGCAGAATGAGCAGCATCAAAGAAGTCATTTGCATCTGCTGTCCCTGCGGCTGCCACTTGCAGGTGGACCCGGAAAATGATTATAATGTAACTGGAAACGCCTGCCCCAACGGTGCCGCCTACGGCAGGGAAGAGCTGACCCATCCCACTCGCATCATCACCAGCACGGTGCGGGCGGAAGGCGGGCTGTACCCGCGCTGCCCGGTAAAAACTGCGCAGGCCGTGCCCAAAGAGAAGATGACCGAGGTCATGGCTGCGCTGGACCGCATCACCCTGCACGCCCCCGTCCGCACCGGACAGGTGGTGCTGGCAGATGTGTGCGGCACCGGCGTGGACGTTGTGGCGACGCGAAATCTGTGATACACACTCCTGAAACGATACGGAGGAAGCAAAAGCATGAGTACAAAATATGTTCTGGCGCTGGATCAGGGAACCACCAGCAGCCGTGCCATCCTGTTCGACAATGAGCAGAATATCATTGCGGTGCAGCAGCGCGAGTTTGAGCAGATCTATCCGCAGCAGGGCTGGGTGGAGCACAACCCCATGGAGATCTGGTCCACCCAGTATGGAGTCATGAACGAGGTGGTGGCCCAGAGCGGTGTCGATGCCCACGATATCGCCGCCATTGGCATCACCAACCAGCGGGAGACCACCATCCTGTGGGAAAAGGCCACCGGCCGCCCCATCTACAATGCCATCGTCTGGCAGTGCCGCCGCACGGCTCCGCTGGTGGATGAACTGCTGCAGCAGCCCGGCATGGCAGACTACATCCGGGAGAACACCGGCCTGATGCCCGATGCCTATTTCTCCGCAACGAAGATCAAGTGGATCCTGGACAATGTGCCCGGTGCGCGGGAGCGCGCCGAGGCAGGGGAGATCCTGTTCGGCACTGTGGACACATGGCTGGTCTGGAAGCTGACCGGCGGCAGAGTGCATGTCACCGACCGCACCAACGCCAGCCGCACCATGCTGTATAACATCCGCACGCTGGACTGGGACGACACCCTGCTCAAAGCGCTGGATATCCCGCGCTGCATCCTGCCCCGCGTGACGGATTCCAGCGAGGTCTACGGCACCACCGATCTGTGCGGTGTGCAGATCCCGGTGGCCGGCATTGCCGGTGACCAGCAGGCTGCGCTGTTCGGACAGAGCTGCTTTGGCAAGGGCGAGGCCAAGAACACCTACGGCACCGGCTGCTTTTTGCTGATGAACACCGGCGATACCATCTGCCGCAGCCGGAACGGCCTGATCTCTACCATCGCCATCAGCCTGAACGGTAAGGTGGAGTACGCGCTGGAGGGCAGCGTCTTTGTGGGCGGTGCCGTCATCCAGTGGGTGCGCGACGGCCTGCGCATGATCCAGGAGAGCCGCGATGCGGAATACTATGCCCAGAAGGTGCCGGATAACGGCGGCATTTACATCGTGCCGGCCTTTACTGGTCTGGGTGCACCGTACTGGGATATGTATGCCCGCGGTGCCATTGTGGGCATCACCCGCGGCACCACCCAGAACCACATCATCCGCGCGGCAGAGGAGTCCATTGCCTACCAGAGCGCAGACCTCGTGGCTGCTATGGAAAAGGACACCGGCGTGCCCATCACCTCGCTGAAGGTGGACGGCGGTGCATCCCGTGACCAGTTCCTGATGCAGTTCCAGGCCGATATCCTAAACAAGACCGTGCTGCGCCCGGCCATCCGGGAAACGACTGCTCTGGGCGCTGCCTATCTGGCGGGCCTTGCCACCGGCGTATGGAAGGACCGGGACGAGATCCGCAGCCTGTGGCACTGCAATATGACCTTTGCCCCGCAGATGGACGAGACCGAACGCACCCGCCTGCTGGCCGGCTGGCACAAGGCTGTTGGCCGCAGCAGCGACTGGGCAGAGCATTGATGATTTTCGTCTGACTTTATAGTTCGCGCACAAAATATTTTTTAATTGTTTATTTTCTATTGACATTTTGTTACAAAACGCTATACTAGAAGCATCCCAAGAGAAGTGAGATGGGGATGCACTGTATCGTCCAGATGCAGTGCGTCCCCATTTTTATTACGGAAAAATCAGATTCAAAAAGGAGGTCCCCCATATGAACGAGAAAAAACTTTCAAGGCCGCTGATCAGTCTCATCGTCAGCATCGCGCTCATCATCGTAGGCATTGCCGGTTCTTTCATTTTACAGACGAACTCCGGCAAAACGACCATCCGGAACGTTACCATTGAATCCGAATCCGGTCATACCCTTGCGATGGATGTTTATATTCCGGAAAACGCCACCGCTGAAACGCCTGCGCCCGCTATTTTTGTACAGCATGGCGGAAACAACAACAAAGAAGAAATGCAGCACTACTGCATTGAGCTCGCCCGCCGCGGCTATGTTGCGATCGGCGTGGATATGTACGGCATGGGCGAAAGCGAACCTCTGCCGGACTCCGAATGGCTCACCCAGGGCCGCGGCCTTTATGATGCGGTACGCTACGGCGTGACTCTGCCCTACGTTGATACCGACCGAGTTTCGCTGCTGGGCTACTCCCGCGGTGGCAAGGCAGCTGGCGAAGCACTGCAGTGCGATAACGACAGTCTGAATGTTGTCAAGGCCATTTTCCTGATCCACAGCGATCCCATCGTGCGTAACAGCGAGGGCTACACCGATGTTTACGGTGCCCGAGATGTCGCAGTTCTCGCAGACAAGAACGACGAGTTCTTCTTCTCGGAAAAAGCTAATGATAACGGTACCTATTCCAACGACGCCAACAAGTATGCAGCCAACCTTTCCAGCCCGGCAGAATATGTGATCAACAACAGTGCACAGTCCTTCCTGTATTTCGGTATCGACCCCGCAACCACCAGTGAACAGCGCGTGGCAGAGACCGTTTATGAGCAGGATTACGGCGGAAAGACCGGAAGCCGCCAGATCTTTGTTTCTAACGAGACGCATATGGCTGGTTGGTGGTCCCCGCTGGTCATGAACCGTGTGTTGACCTTCTTTAACCGTGTTATGCCCACTGGCACTGCTCTGAGCGCCAGCAGCTACACCTATACCATCTGGAACATCTTCAAGATCATCGCCCTGTCCGGTCTGCTGCTGTTTGCCGGGTCTCTGATGGTCTGGCTGGTCAGCTCCGTCAAGACATTCCAGTGTGCCGACAATGGAGAGCAGGACCTTCGCCCAGTTGGCGATAAGAATGCAGTTGCATGGTTCTGGGGCATCCAGATCATCAGTGCCGTCCTGTCCATCCTCATTATTCGATTCCTGAACAAGCAGGGACTGGCATCTTACCGTGATGCACTTTTCCACTCGGCCAACCCTGCGTACCACGGCCTGATCTCTCTGCTGTGCGGCGCACTGACTCTTGTTCTGTGCACGGTGTGGTACATGGCCTACGGCAAAAAACACGGTTTCTCCTTCCGGAATACCGGCATCGCTATTTCCGGGCATGCACTCCTCAAATCCATCGGCGCGGCCCTGCTTGCAGTCTTTGCCCTGATCCTGATGGTTTTTGCCGTCGACTATTTTGTGGATGTGAACTTCCTGATCGTTTACTGGGGCTTTATGAAGTTTGGAGCCAACCGCATCCCGGGTATGCTCCTTGTTGTACCCATGTATCTCGTGTACTACATTGTCATGTCCATCAGTGTCAACAGTTTTAACTTTAGCACGGCGCTCGGCAAAAACAAGCTGCTTTCTAACCTTCTGATCAGCTTTATCGCGTCGGTTCCCACTCTGTTCATCCTCTGCTACGTTTACGGCATCTTCAAGGCTACCGGCTCGAACCCGATGTTCGGCGGTCTGGCTTCTGCCGCAACTGCAGTGTATGCGCTGCCCGGCTTCATCTTTGTTGCGATCCTGATTTGTCGTCTCCTGTACCAGCACACAGGCAATCCCTACCTTGGCGGCATCTTCTGCGGCGTTCTTGCAGCTGTCAGCGAGTGGGGCATCTGCGAGATTCGCGTGCACACCCCCGGAACACAGTACGCTGGCACTGCTCTGGTCTACGCACTGATCGCGATCGGCTTTGTAGTTACCATAGCATGCGCTGTACTGCTGAAGAAAAATAATGCAGCCGTGCAGGCACATAAATAATGCCTCTTTAATCCTCTTTACAAACCCCTCAATTTTTTATAAACTTGGTTTGCGCATGGTGCGGCCCTTTTAGAGTTTTCTGAAAGGGCCGTATCTTCTGATTGCTCCCTATCTCTGTAAATCTGGCTCGAAAGGAGTCTTACCCAATGCATCCTCTTGCCGAAACCCTGCTGGACGAACCGGTGATCGCCGCTGTGAAAACGGACGAAGCCCTGACTGCTGCGCTGGCCTCGCCCTGCAGTACTATTTTTCTGCTGGCAAGCACCCTGCTCACCGTAGACGGTCTGGTGCACCGCATACATGATGCCGGAAAACTGGCCGTGGTTCACATCGACCTTGTGGACGGCCTTTCGTCGCGGGAGATCGCGGTGGACTCCCTCAACGCCCTGTGCCACCCGGACGGCATCATCTCCACCCGCCCGACCCTGATCCGCCGGGCGCGCCACCGCGGCCTGCTGACCGTCCAGCGGGCATTCATCCTGGATTCCCTCTCGCTGACCAGCCTGTCCGGTCAGCTGGAGCAGGGCAAGCCGGATTTTGTCGAGATCCTTCCCGGCATCATGCCCCGGGTCATCGCCGAGATCAGCGCCCGCACACAGGTGCCTGTCATTGCAGGCGGCCTGCTGCGGGACAAAGCCGACGTCATGGCCGCCATGCGCGCAGGTGCCGCCGCAGTTTCCACCTCTGCGCCCTCCCTGTGGGATATCTGAGCCAGAACAAGATCCCAGCTGAAGTACGAAAAGCATAATGGTATCCTGGTGTTTTATTGGATATGCCCGCCCACCGATGGAGCCGGATCTCCACGGTGAGCGGGCATTTTTTCGTTTTCATTCGATTTGAGTGAATCTATTCAGCCTGCGGATTAACTCGATAATTTAAAGCAATACTACAAGCCGCACTCCCCTTAAAGTCTTTCTGCTTCCTGCATCTTAGCATCATACCGGATGGCAGAGATCGGCACGAAGCCCTCGATCATATCCAGTTTGCTGTTGACAAGGTCATCATACACATCTTTGATGGGCGACGTAATGGAAGGCTCCAGCTGTTCATTTGCAATTACGCTTTCCACCAGTGCTTGTTTGTTTTTCAGTTTCTGCGCCATATCGGGCAGGAAGTGATAATTTTCAATCATGCGCAGAATGATGTTTGCCATAAAATTTCCGCGGATGCTGCTCAACTCGATATAAATCGCTCCGGCATCCTCCACGGAAATTTGTGCGATGCTCATCAGGTAATCAGCCAGAGTCCCTTGCGTATCGTTCAAAATTCCCTGACTTGCCATACTGCGTTGCAGGATATTCATTTTTCGATAGTCCTGAATTATACCGGTTTTTATCAGTACATTCCACCGCTTTATGCAGTCACATGGGTGGCATTCTCTTTCACCGAATTGATCGTATCCATCAGTTCACTCCCTGTTTTGCCATCAAACAGGCGGGTAAACAGAATGGGCTGGTCAAAGGGTGGTTTCATCAGCACCGCTTTGCTTTCCACATAACCGTTCTGCTCGATGTAATGAATGATCTTCTGCACGAACGCGATCTGCTTCGCATTCAGCGATTCGTCGTTGATGAACTTGGAAAATGCCTGCATGGCAGCATCGTGGTCCAGCTTTGCCACTTTACGCACCAGCAGACCAAAGGGTGTATCCCGAAACTCCCGTGCATAATCCTCTTTGCTGCCCAGCTCACAGGTGAAGATATGTTCCAGCTCGGTATAGTCGCCCCGGGAAAGCGGAATGTTCTGGGTCAGCTTGTGGATGGCCAGCGTATCGCTGCGGTGCTCCATGATGTAGCGGTTCACACGTTCCCGGTACTCGCCGAAATCATAGCCGGAATCCAGCGTTTTGCCCTCGGTCTGTTCCAGTACCGGGTCGGCAAGGGCCGTGTAGACAGGTTTTTGCCCTTCTACACCGTCCACCAGAAACTTGATGAGTTCCCGCAGTTCCAGCCGCATTTCCTCAAAGCGGAGCAAATCATGCGAGGTCAAAAATTCGTCTGTCTGCACCTCGCGGATGAGCGGCAGCTTTGCCTGCACCTGCGGGATGGTAGCTTTCCCTTCCAGCATTGCCGCCGTGCTGCGCAGCTGTTTCCGGGCGCGGCCCAGCCCCGGCAGACCTTCCAGTTCACAGAGCAGCAAGCCATACACAAAGTTATCGAACCGCTTGGCGGCCTCGTCCTTATCGTCCAGCGAGATGAGCGGTGCCACCTCTTTCATCAGAGTACCCTTGTCCGTTTCGGTCAGGCTGACAAAGGCTTCCGGCTTTTGATAGTGTTCCACGGCCTGTCGGTGCAGCCGCACGGATACCAGCTCCGGGTTCAGCGCTCCCACCTCGGCACGGCAGGTCTCCGTTAAGATCTTGCGCCAGTTCTGGTATTTTTCGTCCCCATAGGCTCCATCCTGCAGCGCGGCGGCAATGCGCACCTGCTTGCAGAAAATGCTCTCGGACAGGCTTTTGGTGTCCGCGCTCTCGTAGCCGTTGGGTTTCTGACGGAAAAATTCAAAGTTGCCGCAGTAGTCGAAGATCAGAAAACGCCGTTTGCCCGTATATTCGCCGTCGATGGCATCCACGCAGGCAAGGGACGGGCAGAGCCGCGTACCACGGCCGATCATCTGCCAGAACTTCGTTTTGCTGCGTACTTTTTTGAAGAACACCAGATTCACGCACTCCGGTACATCGATGCCCGTGTCCATCATATCCACCGAGACCGCAATAAACGGCGGCTTGTCCGGTTGTTTGAAGTCGTCAATGATGGACTGTGCATAGGCGTCGTCGCAGACCACCCGCTGGATGAATCCCGGGTACTGGGTCTCCAGCTGCGGGTAGAGCTTGCCAAAGCGTTCCCGGATAAACTCCGCATGGCGCTTGTTCTGGGCAAAGATGATGGTCTTGCCGATGCGGTCACCGCCCGCCGTCCGGATGCCCCGTTCCATCAGGTCTTGCAGCACCGTGTCCACGGTGTTGGCGTTGAAGATGAACTTATTCAGCTTTTCGGATGGGATGAAGGTGGGCAGGGTGTCGTCCTCGGCAAAATCGTCCTCGTAGCGGGCCTTATCCTCCGGTGAAAGCTGGTCGTAGTGGATGCCCTCTTCTGTGAATTTCGTCTTGACCTCGTAGTTGTAGTAAGGCACCAGCACATGGTCGGTGTAGACCGCCGTATCGTAATCGTAGGCGTAGGTGGGGATGCCGTGTTCCATCTCGAAAAAGTCGTAGGTGTTGCGGTCTACATCGGTTTTCGGGGTGGCGGTCAAGCCCACCAGAACCGCATCGAAATAATCAAAAATAGCGCGGTATTTTTTGAAAATGCTGCGGTGGCTCTCGTCCACGATGATAAGGTCAAAGTGGGCGGGCGAAAACAGCGGCACGCCGTCCTTGGTCTTGGCGTTGTCGATGGCGTTGAGCATGGTGGGATGGGTGGAAAACACGATGCGCGCGGCCTTATCGTCCTTGGAGGAGCAGAGGTTGCACAGCGACTGGTCGGGCAGATACTTCTTGAAGTCGTCCTTTGCCTGCTTGACCAGCGCGGTGCGGTCCGCCAGAAAGAGCACGTTGGTCACATGACCGCCCCGGCTCAGCACATCGGTCAGGCTGGATGCGGTGCGGGTCTTGCCTGTGCCCGTTGCCATGACCAGCAGATTGCGCCGGAAGCCCTGCGTAATATGGGCGCAGACTGCCCGGATGGCGTTTTTCTGATAGTAGCGGTCGGTGATTTTATCGTCAATTTCGATGGTGTCCAGCGGTTTTTTCTCGGTGCGGCGGTTCATCAGCTTCTGCAAGTCGTCCTTGCAGAACACCCCGCTCACGGCACGCTGCGGGCCGCTCTGCTCATCCCAGAAATAGGTGGTGTAGCCGTTGGTGGTAAACAGCATCGGACGGCGGCCAAACTTCTGCTCCAGACAGTCTGCATAAAGCTGAGCCTGCTTGCGCCCGATGTTGGGGTCTTTGGTGCTGCGCTTGGCTTCAATGACCGCCAGCGGCAAGCCGTCCTTGCCCATCAGCACATAGTCCGCATAGCCCTTCTGTCCCAGCACGCCGTTCATGTTGTCCACTTCGTACTCGGTGCGCACATCGGCGTCCGGCCCGGTGAACTTCCACCCCATGGCCTTGAGGTCGATGTCGATGATCTTCCGCCGTGTTTCGGCCTCGGTCAGGTCGGCAGCGGTGAAACTGCGGCCCTGTTGGTTCTGCTGTTTGCTGGCCGTGTACGCCGTCGAAAGGCTCTCCACCTGCTTGCGCAACGCTTCCAACTCGGCATCTTTCTGGGACAGTAAACTTTCCTGTTCCCGGATCTTCTTTTCGTCCAGTGTTACCTTTTCGCCGGGGATGGCTGTCTCGTCAAAGGAGCGCTCCACATAGTCCGTGCAGTAGCAGTAATCCACCCACTGGATGAAGTCGAACAGCCCCCGCAGGCTGAACACTGCATCCGCCGCCGACACGCTGTGCCCCGTATGTACCGCCAGATTGCCCGCCTTCACGATGCTGGGCAGCACGCTCCACACATTGCGGTCCACTGCGAACCGGAAGCTCGGCTCATGCAGCAGGGATTGCAGGTTGTCCTTGTAGGGCATCGTGATGGTTTTGTCTGCCGCATACACCCACTTCACCGCCAGCTCCAACGCCTTCCGGCACCCCACCGCGCACATCGCCGGGGAGGTGGAGAACACTTTCTCGGCCTCGATGGCAGAATTGGCGAAGAGGGAATATTCGGGGCGGGTGGAGAGATAGGAGAAGTTGGACATGAGGAGGGCTCCTTTCAATATTAGGATTAGGGCTTAATTTTCTTTCCAGTTTTTTAGTGGCACAGGTTGACAATTGGGCGTACCATTATCAATTCCATCTACTTTATATACATCAACACTGCACCTATTGAAGTTCTTATTATAAAGTTCACGGGCCCAAAGCATCACATACTCTTCATTGGTTTGTTTCCTTAGTAAAGGATACAGTTCCTGTGCAGCCGTCTTTAATTTATATACACCCACTGAGCCGTTATAAGGCTCATCTTTTCTTCTGGTCATATTAATTGCATAATCATCACTATACATTATAGCAGGATCATTTTTTGCTACGGTAAAGCTCATCCGCATCGTTCCATCCGCATAAAGTAATCCGCAGTCGTCTAATGTTAAGATATCATAGAATGTGATATTAGCCACATTTATTATCTTCTCATCTGATGAAATAAAATAATCCCCGTCAGAACTCATTACGCATGGTAAGATTTTCAAGAAACACTCTGCCTCTTTCTTACTCAAGTTTCTAACTACATTGAGCGTTCTCATCGAAAAACTGCCCGGTTCCTTAATTTCACCTGCCAGAATTTTCCCCCAAATCAGTTGCATTTCTTTTTCGCTTACACACGAAACAGAATCAAAGAATCGGGAAACCCAATCCTCATCTACCGGTTCCTTGCTTACCTTAAGCTCACCTGCAAGTTCTTGCGCCGCAAAAGCAACAGCATAATCTATGTTCTGTTGCTTTTTTAGCTCCTGAAATGCTATGCGACTTTGTGTACGCTTCACCAACTCTGTGTAGTCTGTTCCGTCCACAAGAACTTTTCCATTGTCATACTTAATGGGAATTTCTGAAATATCCGAAATTTGGTCGCCTATAGCTTTGATTTCAGCCGCTTTCGCATTAGCCATACGTCTTACATGTATAGGTTCATACAATTTCCCTATACCACAGGAGACAGTTTCTACAAGTTTTTGTAATGGTTCAGATAATCCCAAAAGATCAGAAATGTTAATTCCATTCAAATCGCTCATGTAAACCTCCAGTGTTTTTCTATCATTATACCGCACAATCTTTCAATAGTATAACACTTCACCCAAAATATTCCTGCATCAGTGCTTTTTCATCAATTCCAACTTTTCTAAGCCCTGCTGTCCCACTCCTTCCGTCACGGCTGCGCTGTGCCACCTTCCTCAAAGAGGAAGGCTTTTGCCTTGCGGCCACGTTAAGGCTCCCTCTCTGAGGGGGCTGTCGCCGTAGGCGACTGGGGGAGTTACCCAAAATATTCCTGCATCAGTGCCTTTTTCATCAGTTCCAGCTTTTCAAAGCTCTGCTGTACAGTCTGCTTCTGCTGGTCTACACGCTCTACAAAGGCGGCAAACTGTTTTTGAAGTTCAATTGGCGGCAAAATCATTTCTATTTTATTCATAGTCGAGATTGGAAGTTGCGGTTGTGCAGACCCGCTTGCAATCCGGCTTTTTATGGAATCAAGTTGCATTTTGAATTGCTCAATAAAGAAAATTTCAGAAACGACTTGTTTATTCATCCTTAGAATGACCATTCCAGAATTGATTCGAATATTCTCATAAGGAACACTTGTATCATAAAATGCTAAATTTCCAATTGTTCCTCTTGTGGTTAAAACGACATCACCTCGACAAAGTTTTCCGTTACGCAATAGAGTGTCTTTTTCTTCCGTTATATATGTACAGTTTTCAAACGAAAACCCCTGCGCAGTGACATTCTTTGCGTTTAAAAACAAGCAAAAGCCACTATCTGAAAACTCTTCTTGTTTCGGGTAGTTTTTCCCTCTGTCGCCATCAATGATTTGACAAATAGCGGTCATTGGGCTTGCTGGCAGATTGTTTACATTATCTGCTGGATCTCCAAACATCTCCACAAACCGCGCCTTTACCAGTTCGTCCAGTTTAGCAAGCTGCTGTTTGCGAAAATTCACAAGCTGTTCAACTTTGCACAGAGTTTGAGCAATTTTGTTTTGCTCTGAAATATTCGGAATTTCTATTGATAATGTTTCTAGCTTGCTCACAGCAAGACCGGGCTGTGCCGCACCTGTTGCATACTGACCCAAATTCATGGCGTTCAGTGCATAATAAAGCCAATGCACATTCATTTCGATTTTTGGTTGTACAACGACTGCGTGCTCTGTTGCATGAAACTTTCCAGAGGCTAAATTAACATTTCCGCACAACGCCCCCTGTCTGCCAATCAACGGAAACTCTCCATCGTGCGTATAATCTGCAACATATCCACGAATGCCATTTCCTCCGAAACAAGGATACAATCCCTTGTTATATTCAGGTGAAATATCATTCGCTGATACGAATTTTCCTGCCTTTAAGAGACAAACCTCTCCCAACTTCGCCATCACACCATCTCCTCCAACTCTGTCAAACCCTTGGTGATCTCCATTTCCAGCTCATGCAGGTCAGCAAGGATCTCCGTGGTCGAGGGGTACTCCACCGGCACATACTCCGTCTCTTTGTACTTATTGATGGATAAATCGTACCCATTGGCGGCAATTTCCGCTTTGGGCACAAAGAAGCTCTGCTCGGTGCGCTTGCGGCCGGCTTCGGCGTCGAGGTTATGGAACCGGGCGATGATGTCCGGGATGTCGTTTTCCTTCACCTCGGTGCGCTTGTCGTCCAGCGAGAGGCCGTCGGCTTTCATATCGTAGAACCACACCTTATCGGTGCCGCCCGCGCCGGTCTTGGTAAACACCAGCACCGCCGTAGACACGCCTGCGTAGGGCTTGAACACGCCGGAGGGCATGGAAATGACCGCCCGCAGCTGGTGGTTTTCAATCAATTCTTTTCGGATGCTCTGGTGCGCCTTGCTGGAACCGAACAAAACGCCGTCCGGCACGATGCAGGCGCAGCGTCCGCCGGTTTTGAGCATCCGCAGGAAGAGCGCAAGAAAAAGCAATTCTGTCTTTTTGGTGTTGGTGACGGCTTTCAGGTCGTCGTTGATGCTCTCGGCATCCACGGTGCCCTTGAACGGCGGGTTCGCAAGGCAAATGGTGTACTTGCTGCAAATGGAGTTTTGCTTCGACACGCTGTCCTTGTAGTCGATATCCGGGTTGGTGATGGAGTGGAGCATCAGGTTCATGGCCGAAATGCGCAGCATGGTGCGGTCCGTGTCAAAGCCGGTGAACATCGGGCCGGCAAAATGCTGCCACTGCTCCGGGGTCATGCTGTCCTCGTAGTGGGCGCGGAGGTACTGCGCGCTGGACACCAGAAAGCCCGCCGTACCGCAGGCGGGGTCGCAGATGAAGTCGTCCGGCGTGGGCTGCACCAGCTCCACCATCATGTCGCGGATGTGTTTGGGCGTGCGGAACTGGCCGTTCTGCCCTGCGGTTGCCAGCTTGCCCAGCATATACTCGTACAGGTCGCCCTGCATATCAAGGTCGGCAATGTCGTGGGTGTAAAGATCTTCCAGCCCGGTGATGATCTTTTGCAGCACCTGCGGCGTGGGGATCAGGAACATGGCATCGTCCATATACCGCGCAAAGGCGGTGTTGCCCTCATCCGGGCGGGTGGGGTCGTCTGCGATTTCCACCAGCTCGCCGTTTGCGTCAAAATCCGGCAGACGGCCATATTTCATCTTTTTGATGGCAGGGAACACCCGCTGCTGCATGGTCAGGAAAATTTCGCGGGAATCTTTATCCTTGAAGCGGCTCCACCGCATAGACTGTCCTGCTTCGCTGGCCGGGAAGATGTGCTCCATCTTTTCGCCCGCCATGTTCTCAAAATCTTCGGTGGCAAGCTCTTTCTCGTCCAGTGACCGGATGAACATGAGATAGGTCAGCTGTTCAATGACGGTCAGCGGATTGGTGATGCCGCCTGCCCAGATGTCCGTCCAGATTTTGTCTACCTTATTTTTAATGGCTCCTGTTACCATGCGTTCCTCCTGAATGTTTGCCAATTGCAAACGCTTTGTATCTTGAATTTTTGGTGATAATATCACAATTTTATTATAGCAGTGTACGATTATATTTTCAATGTAGAGCGTTTAGCAGACGTGCTTTCTTGATTGCAAGGCAAAAAGTTAGTGGAACGTTAAAACAGCAATTTGCGATATGCAATTCAACGCTATTGCTGTTGCATGAAGAAGTTGAATTGCTATAAAACGGTAAAGTGAATTTTACCTGCTTTGCCGTTTTTTCACATCTGGACTCCAACATGCTTTTGTGCTATTCAGCGATTCCATCGCGCAGCCTGCGCTCTGCTTACCAACTGATGATCTCCGGCGGTGATGTGAAAGCCGTACAGGGAACAACACTTGTGCAGGCTGCCCCGGTTGAAGCAGAACCGGCCATCTCCGTGTCGGCACTTTTGGAGCTTCTGAAGGACGCAGACCCTGCCGTAAAAGCACAGCTCCGCTTGGCTCTGCTGACCTGAATTGCAAAAAATAGCACGAATTGCAGAGTAATTCACAGACTTACTCCATCTGACACGAAAAATGCGGACCGTGCAGAGACCGTGCAACTGGCGTACAAAAAGAAAATCCCACGAGGAATCTTACGATTCTTCGTGGGATTTTGGTGTGCTCGAGGGAACTCGAATCCCTGGCCCTCTGATTAAAAGTCGCAAAATACCGGCTGAGCTACGAGTTCTCTCATTTTAGAACGATAATACGTTTTATAATTTTTAGGGCATCTGATTTTTTAGTACCTTGTACCTGTGATTTCAATATATGAATTATAACTTTATATCGTCAAAAAGTCAACATTTAAAGCCGTGTTTTTATGCTGGATTTCGGTTTGCGAAAACAGGCTCTAGCAAGCCCTACAACACATCAATCTTTCATGCGGGCACTTTCATTATCTAAGACAAAAAGACTGTCAAAACGTCTGCTAGAACGTCTGACAGCCCTCTATATAGTCCTTGTTAAGCCTGCTATAAAATATTTCTTTTGTTGGTCTAAGCTTCCTCCCTGCCCGGCGGGGTCTTTGGCGGCTGCGTGACTATGGTTGTTCAGCCCCGCCGGGAAAGCGGGTTTTATTTGAATCTAAGAGAAAAAGCCTATCGGCTTTTCAGACCAATAGACTTTCAGCAATGTAGATATTAAGCAAACTCCCAACGATAACCGCCTGACTGCGTATACCCTCTTCGGTGATTGCAGCAGTTTCCAATACCATTAGCAGGAACACCCGTATATTCAGATGCCTACGCAATAGATTTGAAAACCCTAACAAAGCGGCCTTCAAGCGTATATTGCACTACAGCTTTCGCTTTCTTAGAGTATGACCGATTAAGAATTTCTATTTTTTCTTCTTCAGTCAGCGGAATGCGCGCTTTCGTGCGGTGAAGTGCGCTATTGACACTTCTATGCCCGTATCGGTCATTATCTCCCACCGAAATAAACTCTAGATTATCTGCCCTATTATTTGTGGGGTCTTCGTCAATATGATTGACACAACACCCCAGTGTGCCGTCATCCCACCCAAGGGATACCCCCTCAGGTAAACTATCTGTGCGAAATCGTCTTGCAACAATTACATAAATTTCTCTGAACATACTGTGTCCAGTACCATCATAAAGTACAAGTCCCTGATATTTTTGGGGGTGCAATGAAACCTCAAGAACCTTATGCCTTGAAATTCCGTAGATATGCCCCAAATTTCCCACCAGATATCTTTTTTCATAGCTGGGATATGTGACATTTCTCCACCACTCGCCCTGTTCATCCACAAAGCTGGTATTGAATGGAATTTCTTGAAGAACCTACAGTTGCGCAAATGAAGTAATGACCATATTATTACGCTCCTTTATTAAAATATTATATATTATTGTATGCCCATCGTAATACTTTCTAAAGTAGAAAAAACGAACATACCGAACGACCAAGAATCCCACTGTACAAAAATCACGCAGTACCCTTATAGGAGGGTTCTGCACGTTTTTTGTCACTCACCTTTCGGGACAATAACCCAATAGGTTTTTCGTCCTTCGTTTCGACCTGTTTGGTCGCTTTGGAGTTCGTACATGATATTATTTTCAATCAAGTACTGATTCAGCACACCGATTGTTTTTTGCAAGCGGTACTTGTCGCGGACATTAAATACTTTTATAAGTTCTGCTCTATCCGATTTGAAGAGTCGTCTGTTTACGTTCTGTTCCAGATAGGTCAATAAGGTGTAATATCTTTCAGCCTCTTCATAGGGAACTACATTCTTCTGTAAGGCTATCGACACCTATTGATGCAAAGAAGTCTCCTTCTTTGTAACAGAACGACAAAATTTGTAATCGTGTCCCGCCTTGTAATAAGTGGGGAACACTAAGTCTGATTGGTTGTCAAAGAAATTCGGGAGAAGAGCCAGCCGATACCGATTCTTAAACTCCTCTTTAAGACCGTTTTCCCTTAACTGAAAATATTCTGCGGCTATTCGCATCTGCGGTTCAAGATAGCTGTACAATCCAGCTATTTTCTGGAAATTGTCATAGAAATACAGTTTAACTGTATCTTCCGCATCTTGGACACGCTTTCTGCCCAAACACTGTATGAACTCGACCATATCAGTCTACTCGATAAAAATATGCTTGATAGCTTTATCTTTTAGATTTACGCCATTATCGAGAACTTTTGTAGTGAAAAGCATTCTGCATTCAAAACGTTCCGTTTGAACAATTTGCTTAAACATAGGGCTGCTTTCTTTATTATCACTGGAAAGATACGCACTGTCTGAGTATCTTCGATTTAATTCCTGCAAACGTTCTTTGTTGTCGCCAAAGACCACAACCTTTTCAGATGCTGGGATTTTGTCTAAGATTTTCAAAAGTGTGTCCTTCCTATTATAATAGGACACCGACTCAATGTAGCTATAATCTGCATCCGCTGTGTATGTAACGGTTATCTTGCTTGAAAAATATTCCTTCAGCAAATCAGCCGTTGCAGACAGCATGATGATAACTTTGCTCTTTCGGAACTGCTCAATCATCCTAAAGATTGTTAAAGTTCTCCGATTGAACGCCGCATCTTGGAACAGATAGTGTGCTTCATCCAATATAATGTAGTCGAACTCCTGCTCAACCATCTGCATCAAATCGGGTACAGAATTTTGTACCGTCCACAAACCATTCAGATAGACATTGTATTCCATCTTTTGGTAAGTCATGCAAGCTATGTCTGTTCCAAACGCTTGGTGTTCCTGCTGGGCTTTCAATGCCAATCTGTTGGAGAACACCAACATTCGCTTGCCATTCTGGTGAGCATAAGGGTAGAGCGTCTTAAATATAAAGGTGCTCTTACCGCTACCGCACGGTGCATCTATAAGGTAGATGCCCGCTGTCCAGCTTTGGTAATCCGAGATTCTAAGATAGCTCTACTGTCGATTAGTCATATAACGACCCCTTTCGTTCTGATATTGTGTGCCTTTACCGTGCCGTAGGCAACTTAACGGCGTTCAGGCTGTATATTCAATCTGTTTGCGCATAATTATACTCCACTTCTCCGGGCTTGTCAAGGGAAAATTTGTGAAATTTTTATGAACAGAATTGGCATTATATCACGATATTATGTCGCTATTTCATATCAAGATATGAGATTGAGCTATATCTCGATATGAATTGCTCATATTTGAATATCCTGCATTTTTCTTTATTTATGAATATTTATTCACATTGGCGTCATATCGCATATCGTTTTGTTTTTTTCTGTGCTATGAACACAAACCGGGTATAAATTAAATCGGTCATGATTTTTTCTCCGAATACAGATTGAACGGCTACCACACTATTTTAACAAAATTTGTGCAGGGTTTGTTTTTGGGCGGGGGAGTATGTTTCCGACAAAAAAAGCACTCCTTGCGGGGTGCGTGGTATTATGCCAGTCCTCTGTCCTTCAACATCTTATCCAGTGTCGGGCGGCTGATTTTCAGTTCTGCTGCAAGCTGGGTCTTGTTCAGTTCTCTGCGCTGGTATCTGTCATACGCTGCATTGAAGGTCTTATCATCAATCCGTTTAACCTGACCGCCTTTGAATTTGCCTTGAGCCTTTGCTATGGCTATTCCTTCCCGCTGACGCTCCAGCAGATTCTCACGTTCAAACTCGTTGATGGCTGCAATCATTGTCAGCATCAGCTTTCCTGTGGGGGTGCTGGTATCAAGGTTCTCCTTATTAGATACAAGATGCACGTTCTTGTCTTGCAGCTGCTCCACGATGGCAAGGAGGTCTTTCGTACTGCGGGCAAGGCGGCTAAAGTCATGGATATAGACGGTATCGCCTTCCCGCACATAGTCCAGCATGGCTTCCAGTTGGGGGCGATTCATGTTCTTGCCGCTGACCTTTTCCGTAAACCACTTGTCGATGCCGTGCTTCTTGAGGGCTTCAATCTGCCGCGCCTCGTTCTGTTCAGCGGTGGAAACTCGTACATAAGCAATGTGTGCCATACTGCAAGCCTGTCCTTTCATCCTGTGATTATCTCCACCCCTATTGTATCTCGATGTAAAAACGAAGTCAATAACTTTATTTACGTTTTATAAAATAAATCTAAAATAAAGTCTATTTTTACAAAAATGACGACTTTGAGGATGTAATAGGCAAGTATACTCTGTTTTGACAAAATATACATCTAAACAAGAAAAGACCGCAAGCGGCTTTTGTTCCGTCTGCGGTCTTGCGCTTAGATTATTAAGTTACAATGCACGAGTCAAGTGAATACATATCCTTGCTTGCAAAGGTAAATGTAACAGCGAACTGTGTTCGGACTGTTGCACCGAATCCATTCTGAGCATCAACCCAACCACGAACAACCCATGTGTTGCCAGAGCATCCAATCGTGGCTTCTGTCACAGAGCAGAACTTAGCCGTCGAAGGTGACTTCAGCTTACCTTTAACCGCTTTTTCAGCAATCGCAAACGCATCGCCTTTCGTGTGACCGTAACTGTCCTTATTGTTGGAAGTTGATGTTTTTCCAGACGTAGAACTAGAGCCACGATTTGATACGCTTAAATGCGTTTCAGAATGTTCATAATCATCATATATCGTATCGCTGTTCTTTTTCACTGTGTTTGAAGACGCATAAACAACATAAGTATCACCGCCAGAATAAATATCGCCTAATGAAACCCATTTTTTCTTGCCAACTCTCAAATCGGCAGAATCAACAGAATCATCCATTTTTTGATATGTATTCAGCATTTGACGCGGTTTAAGCTGTCCCCAGTTTGAGCAAGTTATATCTGCATAATACCACTCGTACCCATCGAACTCAATATCTCTCAGTTCAACAGAAACATCTTCCAACGCATACGATTTTGCAATTTCAATAATTGTATTGACCGCATTTTCCTTTTGGGCACGTATTTTCTCATTGTTGGCATTGTTAACACGCCATGCGGTACCGCATCCAATAGCAAAGGTAAGAACTAGAAGTACTACAACCGTTTTCTTTTTGAAATGAATCCTAAGCTTTGGTCTCTTGGTTACTGCAACATTCAACCCTATTTCCGCAATTGCAGCTTTCAGCGCTTCTTCATCTGATTTCCGTATAGAATAGCCGTGTTCGGATTTTACGCCCTCGACTACTGTTGTAATCAACAATACTGCTGTGTTGCTTTTGACTTTAATTTTAGTTTTTTTGATTGAAGAATAGAAAATCCTATTGCCTACACTATCAACAATTGCATCTGCAATAAAGGTAAAATCCGGTGACGCACCTGTTCCTGTAAAATGATACTCCATTATGATTTCCTCTTATATTATAGGGACAGATTATCAGTAGCCCAGTTTTTCATGCACCGCCTGTGTTACAAGGTCTGCATTCATATTACCCTTTGTTTCTTTGTAGTTATCCATCTTCAGGAAATAATTCAAATTTGCATCAAACATATAAGTAGTTACGGTGTTGCCACCAAAGCCATTTTGAGCCGCTACATCTAAAGTGTAATTTCCATCGAACAGCTTATAAATAGCGTTAAATCGAACTGAAGCAGAATTCTTAAAATTACTCATAATCGGCAGAATATCGTTCACAAATTCCTTCTCATCTTTTGTCAACTGTTCATAAGCACTTTTGGGGACAACCTCAACCGCGCACTGGGCTGTCACCCCGTTATCTGTGGTTGCAATAATGGTAGTCTTTCCTTCAGACTGTGCTATCAGTTTTACTTCATCTACATTACGCACTTTTACGATAGTTTCATCTGCCGATGTCCATGTGATGCCGTAGTCGCTTGCATTCTGCGGGAGCAGGGTATATTTCACTGCAACGGTGTCACCATCTGTCACTTCGATAGTATCCGACGAGAAAATAATCTGTTCAATCGGGACAATCGACACATTAAACGTATATTCCCCAACTGATTTTCCGTTCTCTTTGATTGCAACTTTAGCTTTGCCGGGTGCTTTAGCAGTCACTGTGCCATCATCCGCAACCTCGACAATTTCAGCGTCTGCGCTTTCCCACGTCAAATTTTCTTTGCCTTCTAATTTTTCATCTTCAATTTTGTATGTTTCGCCGTAGTTAATCTCCACACTTTTTGTGACTTTTCCGCACCCTGCAAGCAGTCCGGCACAAAGCACGATTGTTCCAATAGCTAAAAAAGCACGCTGTTTCATTTTCCTGTGATTCCTTTCTCATTTGAATTTCTCGCCAACACCGGGTTCCTGTGATAGCAGAACGTCCGTATTCCAATTGTACGCTTTGCCTTCCTGATTGTCAACAAAACTATACGCTTTTGGATAATTTATTATCATCTTGTGTATAGTAAAGTAATTGCAGGGAGGCGAGAACATGATTTCGGACAACATCAAACGTCTAAGGGAGAACGCTGGGCTTTCACAGTCCGCCCTTGCCCGAAAACTAGGAGTCACACGAGCCAGCGTCAACGCTTGGGAAATGGAACTCTCTGCACCAACGGCACAATACCTTGTAGCCCTTGCACAGCTATTTCATACGACAACCGATGATATTTTAGGCCTTGAATCAGAAGAACAGATTGTTCTCCGGGACATGAACGAGCAGGAGAAGCGGCTGGTTTACGACTTGGTTTCTTACATTGCAGCCCGAAAAGAAACGGTGGACTTTTCTGGTAAATCTAGCAAAAATAGTCCATCTGAAAAGAATCACAGCACAAAAGGCTCTGCTGTCAAGAAAATTTGATATCGAGATATGAAAAAAGGCTGCTGCACTGGCATTTAACCGTGTGCAACAGCCTTCTATTCATTTTTAGATTGTAGCTGCCCCGCCGGGCAGTTATGTTTCACTGGTAAGAAAAGACACTCAGCAGCCCTTTTTCCTTTAGTGTGCTGACAGGAACAATCCGCATTCTCTTTTGGCATCTGTCAGTATAAGAGTAGAACTTCACAAACTTAAAGCAGTTTTCCAAAGAAATCTCATTTTCTTTCAGCTTGCGAAAATGTACCATGTACAAGCTATTATCAGCAGGACTTACAAAAATCAGGAAGTCGCATTGTGAATAATGATAGTAGCCCTCTCGTGTTTCGGTTTGTCCTGTTTCCTTATCCTTTAGATAGAACGCATCTTCAAAGGCAATGTTCTGTGTTTTAGCTAACCGGGTATCTAGCTTGACTTCAATCTTGCTTGTGCGTCCGTCTTTCTGCACAATAAAGTCAATGTCATTTTGGTAATTATCCTGTTCTTCACTCACATCCTGCACAGTATAGCCCCGGCCTGTCAGATAGTCCTTTACAATCTGTTCAGCCTGTTTTCCTTCCTTGTTCTTTAGTACAAAGTAACTGCTGTGCATCTGGCTTACCTCCGCTTTGCTGTCTTTGTGATAGCAGTACGCCGCTTTTTCTGCAATCCATCCAGTGCAGCGTGGCTATCAAATCCTTCTCGCAAGTCGTTTGAATACAGGTTAGCATAATGCTGTGTCATGGTCAAGGTGCTGTGTCCTAACACCTTTTGCAGCTTAAATACATTGCCGCCAGACATACACCAGTTCTTTACAAAGGAGTGCCGCAACAGGTGAACACTGGTCTTTTCAACGCCACGGCTGCGATTGTAGCGGGCTTGACTATGTTTCAGTGCGTTTGTGGATAGCTGCTCGTCATAGAAAGAAGGGAACAAATACGCTGTTTCGTCTGCATCCTGCCGCCAAAGGGAAATGTATTTCTTTAGGCAGCTTGCCAGAGCTTCCGACATGGGCAGCAGTTGAACGTGTTTATTCTTTAGATGTCGAAATGTAATCGTTCGGTCATCAAAAGATATATCCTGCATCTGCATTTCACAGACTGTTGCTTCTCGTGCTGCTGTTCCCAAAATAAAGTTGATGATAGCCCAACTGCGCCAGATAACAAAGCTGTCCTCACGTTTCGGCGGCTGAATCAGCGCACAAAGTTCTTCCTGCGTGTAAACGTCCTTGATGGTTTCTTGTGCCTTTACCATCTTGATTTTGAACGGTGCTATTTCGTCCTGCTCCATGCACCAGTAAAGGAACACTTTCACCGAACGGATATAATGGTTGACGCTGTTTGCGGTCATTCCGCTATCCGTCAAGTGGATAACATACCGTTTGAATCCTGCTTCATTCACGGCTAACTGCTCATCTGACAGGAACTTCAAAAACCGTGTAATATCATACCGATAGCCGTTCAACGTGGCTTCTGCTGTGCCAGAATACTTCTTATCGTCCAAAAAATCTTGCTTTAGATTATCAAACCGGACTGCATTCTTCTGAATCTTCTTCATTTTTGTACCTCTGACCTCTAAAATTTTTGAAAAAATCATAGGTACAAGCTCCAAAAGCCCACATAAAACAAAAAAGACGATAAACCGTTTGATTCAACGATTTATCGTCCTTTTGGTGCGCTCGAGGGAACTCGAATCCCTGGCCCTCTGATTAAAAGTCAGATGCTCTACCGGCTGAGCTACGAGCGC
>PPYE01453848.1_pt1 | contig 28905 bp, 13 predicted proteins | sample 1559881 | NCBI WGS metagenome assembly PPYE01 (sample SAMN08240022, study PRJNA423297) | Human gut metagenome, whole genome shotgun sequencing project. | reverse complement strand
GTGGACTGTAAGGTCTGCTTGGGTGGACTATACAGTCTGCTGCAATGGACTCTACGGTCCATTGGCGGAGTCTGTAGTAGGTAGCCGTAAGAAAGGGCTTAATTGTAGGCAAGAAAAGCCTTAGCTAATAGGGAGATTGGACTTTGAAGGAAAGTGCTGTTTCTCAATTTGTATGTTTATAAATGATTGTAGAATGCTTTTACCGTTTCCCATTTATAATAAGGGGCAATAGGGCTGTCAATGGGTAATTTGACTTCATTTTCATTATGTAGCAATTTTACAATAACTTCTCCTTGTTTATTCTTGAAAAAGATTAATTGAAGGTTGGCTCCCATAGGTGAAACACGGAAATCTTGCCAGGCCAGGTAATATCGGTCGGGATCTGTTTCTTGATTGGAGCATCCTTCTACTTGCATGAGTGCCAACAGACGGATCAGGTTGGTATCATGTCCGAAACGGAGGGTGGCGCAAGGAGTTCCTTCACGGATGGCGCGGTCGGCACTTTCTATAATATTCTTCAATAAAGATTTTGCACTCTCGGGGGCTGCTCCCTGATTGACGGGAGCATTGGCATTGCAAATATACATCCGATAATTCACAGACTGCCAGATACCGAATAATTCTTCTTTTTCAAACAAATCATAAAAGGATAGAGGCAACTCTACATCTTGCATGTCGGAAGCAATCCAATAAAGTCCCATCATGAGCTCGCGGGGATTCCTGACTTCTTTGGGATTTTTGAAAAGTGAAGCGATTAAACGTTCCGGATGAATATGATTTTCTTCGAATGTATGGAAAGCTGTTCTCCATGGCGCACTTGCCGAACCCAGCTTTTCGGCTTCGGGTGAAGTATAGGCAATGTAGTCCATGTGTCTTTGGTTGGCTTCGCGGGTGATCTGGAGGGAGGGGTTTAGTTCTTTCAGTTGTTCTGTGAATGCGGACATGCTCATGATACAACGTACGGAAACGCTGGAACGCGCTGATATGTTGGCGCTGTCCCGGAATATATGGGGATATTGTTGATAAAGCCGTTTGGCAATGGCTTTGTGTTGTCGTTCTCCTAATGGGGTCAGGTTTCCTCCGCGCCCACGGGCATTTTCCCATACTTTCTGGAGTCTGAGCCTCACATCTTCACCTAAATCGGTAAGTCCTGATTTATTGTGAAACGTATCAAAGACACGAATGACTTCTAGATAACGTTCGTCCGAAGTCATCCAGCGGGACCCATGGCGTCCGTAATGGCTGACGTAGAAAGGACTGTAACCTTCGGGTACCGGAGTTTGTATGCCGTTTGGTGTGGGATAAGCATAATAGATGCTACCCATTTTTTCCGGGCTTTGGATGATTTCTTCTTTCAGATTGTGTGCGGGGAGAGCTATAGGAGCTACTTTCCAATTGATGCCGAGCGGATTATTTTGTATTTCCCATATCAGAGGGAAATCCGGATTATCCATAATCCACATTTCGCATCCGTCTACTGAGTCGTTTACATGCAGTAAGGAATAGCCCATAGCTTGTGACTTGGTATCAGCCAGCTGGTATTCTGTCTGATTATAATGAAATGCCTTTTGGCTTTTCAATTCCTGAAAAGCGGTTGCTGAAAGTAGGGCAAAGGTCTCTTGAATGGGGAGACAGATATGCTGTCCGTCTTCCGGCTGTAAGAAGCTTAGTCTGACCGCCGTTTTTAAAGCTTCTTGGGGCATGGCGTAGCTGCCTGATTGCCATCGGGTGTTTCTTTCAATTCCCCAATGCAGATAAAGGGTGTCGTTGGACTGATTGAAAGTAAATTGGTACTTTCGGGTTTGTCCATGCAGTTTGAATACAAATAATAGAGGGTTGGTAATGATATCTTGTGCCATTACATTTCCCATCAGGCTGCCGATAAGCAGAAAGCATATAAAAAGTTTTTTCTTCATCGTATGTTACTCTTTAGATTCTGGAAATAGTTTGCTCCCCCAGTTACCGGGACTGGGGCCCATTTTTAAAACCAACTCGCCTCCTTTGATGATATCATTATGGCGGATGGCGGAATATGGATAATTCTTTCCATTTAATAAAATCGACCGGATATACTTGTTCTTTTCGGAAAGCCCTTCGGCTTTGATCGTGAATGTTTTGCCTTCCTGTAAATGGAAACGACTCTCTGTCAGTAGAGGGGTATGGACTAAATAATAGTCTTGTCCGGCATTAGGGTACAACCCCATCATGTGGAATACCAACCACGATGACATGGCTCCGGAGTCATCATTTCCGGGAAGGCCGGCAGAACCGTCATTATAGTTCTTCTGGATAATTTCATGGATGCGGTCGCCGCTTTTATCCGGACGCCCTACCCAGTGGTATAGGCAGGGAGTGAGGAAGGAGGGTTCATTATTCACATTGAAGAAACCCTTGTCAAAGAAAATATCCAGCCGTTCGTCAAACTTCTCTTTTCCGCCACATTGTTCAATGAGTCCGGGTACGTCATGCGGAATGCTGAGTGAATATTCCCAGGAGGAGGCTTCATAAAAGAACATGTTCCACCAAGGAGTATACCAAGGGCCTTCAAAGGTAACGGGGGTATATGTGAAGGTGGGTTTCTGGATATGGGAGTTTCCGAAAGGTATTTTGTCTAACCAGTTTCCTTCTTTATCCCGGGGAAGTATGAATCCTTTGACTCCTGCATGTTCATAATCGGCCCGCCACAAGTTCTTCCAGTTGGAAGATTGTTTCAAGTATTGCTGGTACAAGTCTGTCTTGCCTAGTCCTTTTGCTACTAAGGCTATGGCATAATCACAATAGGAGTATTCTATTGTGCGGTTTCCGGCTCGGGGAATACCGTATGGAATATATCCCAATTCCAGATAAGGAATCAGTCCGCCTCTTCCCTCCGCTTCTTCGTTACCTCCAGGCGGTATAGTCGCATCTTTCAGCATAGCTTCCAAAGCCAGATGGTAATCTATGTTTGGTAGTCCTTTTACAAATGCATCGGCTATAACAATTTCGGCGTTGGAGCCGCCTTGTGTCCGTCCGTTACAATTTCCGCTTCGTGCATCAGGCATGTAGCCGTCCCGTTTATAGATATTGATCAGTGAACGTACAATGTCTGTTTCTCTTTGAGGGTCAATCAGTGTGATAAGTGGAGTTGAGGTGCGGTAGGTGTCCCAGATAGCATAAAAATCATCATAATAAGGTTCCGGATCACTCCATAATGGATTTTCACCGGTACGGTCTACAGGCATTAACATGGTATGGTAGATACCGGTATAAAACATACGCTTATATTTTTCGGGTGTATTTGAGGCTATATCAATGCGTTGCAATAAGTTTTCCCATTGTGCCAATAAGGCTTGCCGGGTGTCCTCAAATGACCAATGAGGTATTTCGTTCCATACATTCTCTCTGGCTTTGAGAGAACTGATAAATGAAATTCCGACTTTCAGTTGAATGGTATTTGCAGAAGAAGGGAAACGCAACAAAGCTCCGGTTTTTTGTTGGGAGTCTGGCTGGTATCGTTCATTGCTGATCTGGTTTCCTTTCCATGTGGTCGTTTGTACAAAGGGATGGTCGGTTACTGCATAAAAATAAACGGTGTAGGCACGTCCGTTATTCCAACCTCCGCGAATACGGGTATATCCCATTACTTCGTGATCGGATATGATTTGAATTTCCGAACCTACAAATTGTTGTGCTTCGCGGGCATCGGGGGTCGGTTGTTCACCCAGGAAGAAGCCGGCGTCAACCAACAGGGATTTTAAGGAATCTTCGGGATAGGTGAATCGGTAGAATGAGGCGCGTGGAGCAGTTGTTATTTCAGTATATATGCCTGTTCTCTGGAATTCGGTAGCATAATAGCCCAAGCGGATTGTTTCATCTTTGCGATAGTCTATATGATTGAGCTGATCCATACCTTTGCCAAAAGGCATGACAAGTATGTTGCCATATTTAGGACCTCCTCCTGTCCCGCTGACGTGTACTTGGGAGAAACCGTTGACTTGTTCGGGCATAGGCAGCCAACCACTATTGGGATGGACAGTGCAATCGGGCGATGGTTTCACCATACCATAAGGGCAGGAGGGACCGATAAATACCCGTCCCAGTCCTTCCGAACCGATTCTGGGATCTACGTAATCAGAAAGTCTGGCTTCCTGTGCCGCGACCGTCACGGGCAGCAGCAGGAAGACCAGTCTTAACAAAGAAACTTTGAATGGAATGTGGGTCATAATTATTTCTTGTTTATTTTTACACGTATTGTATTCTTCTCTTTGATATCTCCTCCGGCTTGTGTCAATTGAGGGAAGGCCCAATAAATGTTACAGCCGGTAATCCGGATATCCGAAGCGGTGTCCAGATAGAAAGCATAAGTCTTGTCATATACAAAACCATCTCCGTTACAAGGACGTTTGTCATACACACCGCCTTCATAACCGGTACGTTTTAACAACTTGACATCTATTTCATCAAAATAGATATGATGCACTTTCTCCGGAGTGTCTCCCCCTACGAAAATGCCGTTTTCACTAGTGCATTTAATCTGATTGAAGAAAATGTTGCTGACTTCTCCCGAGTGTCCTTTCGTTGCACCTTTGGGGAAACGCCAGCCTGCATCTTTATGATTGCCTACGGCACGAGGGTATGAGGTGACATAGATAGGTTCCGCTTTACCCCACCATACATCAGAATAGAACATACAGTCTACTAATATATTGGAGAAAATGACATTGCTCACAGTACCTTCATCCCGGTTTTGTATGCCGATGCCCCGGTTGCTGTTTTTGATAATGCAATTATTGAATAATACATTATCAATCTTGTCCATATTTTCCGAGCCTATCTTAATAGCGCATGAACGTGAAGTCATGATACAATTAGTCACTACAATATCTTCGCAAGAGCCATATTCTTCAAATTCCCGACGATTCTTCAGGCAAATGCAGTCATCGCCCGATTCAATGAAGCAGTTCGCTATACGTACTTTTTTGGAGTGATCCACATCAATACCGTCGCCGTTGCGTATTTTTAGATTATTCAATAAAGAGATGCCGTCAATCAAGGCATCGTAACAGCCTATCAGGTGTATTGTCCAATAGGCGCTGTTCCGGATCGTGATGTCACGGATAACGGTTTTCTCTACATTGATAAGGGTAAGCACATGTGGGCGTGGGTCAAAATCAGTGACGGGCTTCAGCTCGTAGGAATCATCCAGCTCTTTGCCCATAAAGGCGATTCCGTTTCCGTCTATTTCTCCTGTACCGGTAATGGATATTTGTTTTAAGTCTTTTCCACTGATCCACATCATTCCTTCGCCACGGTTTTCGCGGAATGCGCTTTCTGTATAGATGCTTTCATCGGGGTTGGCCAGCAATCGGGAGTTGGGTTCCAGATGAAGGTTCACATAGGATTTCAAATATAGCGGACCGCATAGAAAGGTGTGTCCGGCAGGAATGATTACGGTTCCGCCACCGGCAGCGGAACAGGCATTGATGGCGCGTTGTATAGCGGCGGCATCATCTGTTTGTCCGTCTCCTTTGGCTCCATAGGTCATGATGTCGTACGTGTTCCCTTGATGGGAAGTACTGCATCCTGTCACAAACAACAGGAGGCAGCATAAGAGGCTGATGATAGTTTGATTCTTCATATGGGTTGTTTTTTATTTTTTGTACTTATTTCATATTGTCGGGAGGCAGGCTGAGGGCGGATGCTCCCCAGTTTGTATTAGGGTTCGGGCCCATCTGGAACTCTAATGTTCCTCCCTGTATTATATCTTGGTGTGTAAAGTAATTCTTGTCATATTCTTTTCCGTTTAGTTTTGCTGACTGGATATATATATTTTTTTTGTTGGCGTTGTGGGCTAATATGGTGAATGTCTTTCCGTTTTCCAAGCGGATGCTCATCCGGGGAAAAGAAGGACTTCCTATTATATAATAAGGTGTACCGGGACATACCGGATAGAATCCCATAGCAGAAAATACATACCAGGCAGACATCTGTCCTGCATCATCATTACCTGACAGACCACCGGGAGCATTCAGATATTCTGTTTCCATAATATGACGTACCTCCCGTTGGGTTTTCCAAGGTTGTCCGGCATAGTTGAAGAGGTAGGCTATCTGATGACAAGGTTCGTTGCCGTGCCAGTAGCGGTGTTCGCTGAACATGGAATCCAGTTTGGCAATGTATTTTTCTTTTCCGCCCATACATTCCATAAGTCCGTATATATCATGGGGGGCATACCAAGTATAATGGCAGGGAGCTCCTTCGGTGATGAAGCGGGTGAAAGAAAAGGCGTTACCGGCATCGGTGAGGAAACTTCCGTCAGCGTATCTGCCTTGGGCATATCCGGTGCTAGGGTTTATTACGTTACGGTAATATCGTGCACGTATCATTAATGTATCATAAAGTCCTGTTTTTTGTGGATCAGGAAAGTAATCATCTGATGTTTCCAACTTTTGCAGGACTTGGGCCAATACGAAATCATCGTATGCATATTCTAAAGTACGTGACACTTGTTCGCAGGTATGAAAGGCTTCTGGTACGCTGTCTTCCAAAGGAATGTATCCATATTTCAGATAAGAATTCAAAGCACGCCGTCCCATTCCGTTTTTATATTCTTCATAGGTGGCGGGAGTCCTGAATGCGTTCCGGAGCATTCCTTCGCAAGCTTTGTTGATATCAAAATTACGGATTCCTTTGATATAGGCATCTCCCAGTGCGGAGATGCAATGATCGCCTATCATGGCTGCGGTATAACTGTTCCAACAAGGAAATATAGGCAGCCAGCCGCCTTGTTCATATTTGTCCACCAATGATTGCATCATGTCTCCGGCTTTCTTTGGGGTTAGGATATTGACTAAAGGATGGAGAGCACGGTAAGTATCCCACATACTGTAATCTTCATAGTAATTTCTACCGTTGGCTGATTGTCTGAACGGGTGTCCTGTGGAAAAAGAAGGATAGCGCCCGTCTACATCATTGAATGTACGTGGCAGGAATGAGGCACGGTAGAGTGCTCCGTAAAATTTCTCTTTATCGTTTCGGTTGTTTGTCTGTACTGTAACTTGTGAAAGCCTTTGTTCCCAGATGGAGTTCAGTTCCTGTCGGGTGCGGTCAAAATCCCAATGAGGTATCTCGGTGTCCAGATTCTTTTGAGCGCCTTCCATGTCAGTAAAAGAGGAAGCGGCTTTGATTAATATGGGTCCTTCTGAGTGTATTTTGAACCGGAGATATGCACCTATACCTGTTCCATCGGCTATCTGTCGTTGTCCGGCGAAGAGACTGTCATGCCGGAATGTACCATATTCTTCTATTTCATTTTGATATTCAATGATAAAGTACCCGTTGTATCCGGCGGGTTCTCCCCAGCCTTGATAGATGCGGTGGACGGGATTGTATCCGCGTATCTGTTTTTTTATGGTATCGATTTCAATATATCCTTTCCCTTCATCACTGTTAGGATTGACTATGAGATAAGCATCTTCCGGTTGGTTATAAGTGAATCGGAAAATGGCTGAACGGGAACGTCCGGTCATTTCTGCAAAGATGGAATAATCTTTGAGAAGGACAGAGTAATAGGCGGGCGTTGCTGTTTCTTCTTGGTGAGAGAACAGGCTTCCTCTGTCTTGGGGAAGATATTTCAGTGTACCCGATACAGGCATCAAGGTCATGGAACCGTAATCCTGTGTACAACCTCCGACAATCCAATGTGAATTGCGGAAACCTTGTATTTTCGTATCTTTGTAATAATAGGGAGCCTTACATTTTGCTTCTGTATCTTGTGTTTGGGGAGTCCAAAAGTTCATTCCGTTGGGCTCTAGAACAGCAGGCAGCGTTTGCCCGTACTCTTCGGTATTTTTGCCGAAAAGTTCTGCGGTGTGGGTTGCGCTTGGTGCAGTGCCCGTACGGGTATCTACGTAGAACAGTAGGGATTCTTCCTGATGACCGATACAAGCAGTAAACAGGCTGCATATAATCAGCAGGTAAGATAGGGTACTTTTCATAGCTCTTCTTGGAAAAGGGTTATTTTTTAATCTCCTGATGGAGTATTTTTATAAAGAGTTCCGGCCGGTCCAGATTGACTAAATCGGGATGGACTTCAATCGCTTTTTTATATTCTTTTTCACTCGCATTCTGAATAGCAGCCATTATCTTGATATGATTGCTTTTGCAGAATTCTTTGAATTGATGAGTGATATTGAGGATATCTGTTTCTACATAGGCCGGGGTGCATATTTTCATCCATTTCTCCAAAGCCGCTATATTGGAGGCATTTACTTTAATCTTCATTTCCGGAGCGATTTTGATAAATTCTTTCAGCATTTCTGAGTCTGCAAACCAGAAGAAACTTTTATTTTCATATCCTTTTTGGCGTACTAATGTAATCAAATCTTTTATCGGAGTTCCTCGTTTTACATCAAAAAAAATGTGTGCCTTTCCTTGTAGGGTATCTAGCATTTCGGCTATACGGGGTACGTGAATGCCGGTAAATCGAGAACTGAACCAACTGCCGGCGTCTAATTTTTCAATATCTTTGGATAGCATATCTTGAATGGGACCTTTACCGTTGGTAGTACGGTCTAAAGTTTCATCATGCAGATTATAAAGTATATTGTCTTTACTTTTGCGCACGTCCACTTCTATCCAGCCGGCTCCATGTTTCAATGCAGCTAGAGCTGATGGAATGGTGTTTTCCGGCGCTATATGGTTCGCTCCTCTGTGTACTACGATTTCGATAGAGTCCTGGTACATCATTTTATGGGCATGTATAGGAAATGGGAATAATGCCAAGATGGATGTCGCGATATGAAGTAATAAGATTTGATGACGTTTCATGAATTATTTTTTGCCTTAAAGGTTTTTATAAGAGCTTGCCGTAACAAGCCCTTATAAAAACTTATTTAATTTATCAATAACCGTAATTTTGCTTCCAGTTGGTGTTTGAATTCATCAAGCCGACAGATACAGGGAAGATTCTACGCCATTTCTCGGTCTTGGCTTCCGGATGATATTGATTTTTATATCCCCAGTCGTCTTCGAACTTTCCAAAACGGATTAGGTCATTGCGACGCCATGTTTCTGCGTAAAATTCACGTGCACGCTCTTCAAGCAACTCGTCCAATGAAGGAGAATGCTCCAATAATGGAGCGTTACAGTAGCTGCGTATTTGGTTGAACAGGGATTGTGGCGTATCACCGTTCGTAGCTGTTGCTCCCCGTAGAATAGCTTCTGCTTTCATCAGCAGAATATCTGCATAACGGAAGATAGGTACATCATTGCTTTGATTCCGGTTATAGAGGTTATAATCGTCTGCTTGAATAGCCCATTTGATGCATCGGTATCCCTGACACCATGCGTTCAAGTCATTTCCAAGATCCATTTGGTCATTCAAGATGGTGATATTCTTGGTGAGGACAACTTGTTGTCCGTTGTATATATAAGGTTCTGTTCCCATTGTATGTGTGCTGATGTCATAATAGTTGATCGCACCTTTCATGATGATGTCATTGCGTTCATCTCCTTCCAGGCAAAAACGGTCTGCTGCTTCAGGAGTGACGATGAAAACGCCTCCAGCATTTTTGGATAGTGTTATACCGAACAGTCCTTTGCCGTCCGCGCCGTCATTGTTGAATTTAGGCCAGAATTGAAAACGGGCGTAAGTATTGGCTCTGGTTGATGTTTCATTATTTTGGTATGGCATTGCATAGATGAAATCTTTGATCTGATAGCCGTTGTCCGGCATGAATTTCTTGCGATAACCATCACTGAGGTTGAAATGACCAGAGGCGATGATATCATCGCAATATTTTATGACATCATTCAATTTGGAATTAGTCATGCTTGGATCATAAGTAGCTACATCATCACAGGTATAAACAGCCCAGTTTATATAGAGTTTGGCAAGGAGAGCCTCAGCCATCCATTTGGTTGGCTTGCCATAAGTGGAAGCATCAACATCTTCTTTTAAACCGCCGGAAGCCAAAGCACGAAGCAGGTCGCTTTCGATAAATTTTGTAATTTCGGAACGGGGAGAACGGTCGATAGCTTCAGAATCGCCGATCAAATGGTCTAATTTGGGAGTTGCTCCGAATGTATCCATAAAAATAAAATGATAGAAAGCACGCATGGCAAGTGCCGGAGCAATCAAGGCTTCTTGTTCGGCATTGTTTTCATCCTCTCCACCCAGGTCAAAAATTGCTTGATTGCACTTTGTGATTGCAGCCGGAATATCACCGGCCCAGTCCACGTGTGCGTCTCCTGGAAGGCTGGCATGAAGAGAGGAATGGATATAATTGCCGCCATCATACCAGTTACCACCAAATGTCACTGCCATGAATTCATCAGAGGACAGCAGGGCAGCTTCCATATAACGACGTCCTAATGCTCCGCCGAATCCATAATACAAACCTGCCATTTTCGCTTCTTTGGCAATTTCGGAATCCGGGTATTCTGTATAAGTGGATTTAAGATCCACATCTAGATCTGTGCAGGAGGAGAAGGTGAACAGACCACCTACTAGCCAGGTTATTAATTTTATGCTATTTTTCATATCAGTTTTCAATTATATGGTTAGAAATTCATGTTTACACCGATCATAAATGAACGGGTACGCGGATAGTAATTGGTGCGTCTGTCCATACCCGGTTCCAAGCCTCCAAGGTTGATTTCCGGATCACGACCGGAGTAACCGGTAATGGTGAATACATTATTACAAGTAGCGTATAGCTTGAGCGAGTTTATCCAGTTACCAATTTTGCCGAAAGTATATCCCAATGAAACCGAGGACAGACGGAAATAACTACCGTTCTCTATCCAGCGATTGGATGGTGCTTGAGATTGTGTGTCTGTAGCACGGTGTTCGGTAGCTACGCTTTTTAATACATTGCGGCCTTCTTTCACAAAAGAAACATTAGAGTATTGTTCTGCAGTGGCGTTGTAGATATCTTGTCCAAGAACACCAGTAAAGAATAAATCGAGATTCCAGTTCTTGTATTGGAAGTTATTGCTCCAGCCTAAATTTAAATCAGGTTGTGCACAGCCGGTAATAGTACGGTCTCTATCAGTTTCAGGATCTGTGGTCGTTTCGCCTGTACGCTCACCCGTTTCAGGATCGTGTACATAAAAGATGGATACTCCTTGGTTATTGTAGCCGGCCCATTCGTAGGTGTAGAAGGTGCCGATAGGATGTCCTTCCATGATGCGCTGTACGTCTGCATTTGAAGAATAACCTGCGATTTCAGGATCGGCTGCACGGATATAATCTACGGAATATTCACTGTTGGATATACTTTCTACGTTATTTTTATTATGAGATAAGTTCAAACTGGTTTGCCAAGAGAAATTTTTTGTTTGTATAGGAGTGGCATTAATGGTAAATTCAATACCTTTATTGCTGATATCTCCCACATTGGCCGGCATGGTTCCGAAAGGATAGCGGTTTGTGGAAACCTCGTAAGTGTATATCAGGTCGCTGGTACGCTTGTCATAGTATTCGATGGTTCCTCCTAATCTGCCTCCAAAGAAGCTGAAGTCCAGCCCGATGTTCAACATGGCTGTACGTTCCCATTTTAGGTCTGGATTGGCATTTGAGGCGGCTGCCAGGGTATGGTAACTATTCTGTGTGCCATTGGCGTTTGTATAGTTGAACCAACCTGAAGTACTGTAAGTCTGGATAGCCGAATAAGCTCCGAATCCGAGTGAGTTACCACTAACACCATAACCAACACGGAACTTCAAGTCATCGAAAACATTTAAATCTTTGATGAACTTTTCTTCGCTCATACGCCATGCCAACGATGCAGATGGAAAAGTTCCCCAACGGTTGTTCTTTCCAAAAGCAGAGGAGCCGTCACGGCGAATTGTTGCTTGAAGCAGGTATTTGCTGTTGAAGGAGTAGTTGATACGTCCATAAAATGAGATCATACGTAAAGTTTCCAAATGACCGTTATTATTGCTGGTGATACCGCCATTCTGCCAATCCATTTTATTGGCAAGGTTCAGATTATAAAAGGTGGTGTTATCATTGTAAAAGTCGTAGACATCCAGACCGAAACTGTCATTGTCATCATTCTGTTCCCATGAATAACCGGCCATCAGGCCCAGTTTGTGGATATTGGCGAATGTATGATCATAGTTTATGTATGTTTCAAGAATTTTTTTCTTGTTTTCTGTTGCAATACGTTTAGCTTCGCCATTTCGGGTGTTATATTGGGATTTGCTGGTATGGTATTCGTTCCATATATATTGTTCGTCTTGATAGGAAAGACTTAAGTTCCATTTCAAGTCCTTAGTGATATCTAAAGTACCTTTGGCTGTTCCTTGAAGGAGTTTCTTGTTATTTTCAAAAGTATCTTCATTGATCATGGATACAGGATTGAAGTTTTGGGAGATAGTTTTGTCGCTATACCAAGAACCGTCTGCATTGGTGACAGGAACTAGTGGAGAATAATAATTCATGGCATCGAATACGGATTGGCCATCTTTGGCGGAATCAACGGTGGTACCTTTTGATTGTGCGGCATTCACATTAAAGGCTAAGGTGAGCCGATCATTCAGTGCTTTGGTTTGCAAGAATGCGCGGCCGCCGAAACGCTCGAAATCTGTACCACGTACGATACCTTGTTTGTTTTGATAACTCATGCTGGCACTGTATTGAGTCTTTTCTGAACCGCCATTGATAGAAACGTTGTGGTTATGACTGATTGCTGTGCGCAGTACTTCATCGTTCCAATTGGTGTTTGCTCCTTTGTCATTCGGAAGAGTGATGTTATTTTCCTTGGCATAGGTGCGGAGTTCGTCGGCAGTCATCATATCTAAACGCTTGGCAATGTTGTCAAATGCAAGATATGCGCTGTAGTTTACAGAAGTGTGCTCACTTTTACTACCTTTTTTGGTGGTAATCAAGATTACACCGTTAGCAGCCTTGGAGCCATAAATAGCCGTTGCAGAAGCGTCACGAAGTACGTCAATGCTTTCAATATCTTCGGGAGCAATCAGACTTAATGACATACCGGGAATACCGTCAATAACATAATAAGGTTCCATTGCCGCACCGGTACGCAGAGAAGAAGCCCCACGTAAAGAGATAGAAGCTGTACCAGAAGTCGGGTCGCTGCTTTGTACTACCGTCAAACCAGGAACTTTACCTTGCAACAACTGTCCAGGGTCAGAATAAACTCCTACATTCAGTTTGTCTGCTTTCACAGTGGTAATGGAGCTGGTTACATCCTTACGACTCATACTGCCATAACCTACTACCACAACTTCATCTAATGTTTTAGAATCTTCTTCCATAATAATCTTCAGAGAAGATCCTTTTACTGTAATTTCCTGGGTAGTGTAACCCACGTAAGAGAATACGAGTGTCTTTCCTTGTGCTACATTCAGTGTAAACTGTCCGTTAAAGTCAGTGATAACACCGTTGGTAGTACCTTTTTCGACTACATTCACTCCGATAAGGGGTTCTCCGGTCTTGTCTGTGACAATACCGTTAACTTGATTTTGAGCAAATGCCAGTGTACTGTTTAATAGGAGTAATGCAAAGACTACTATCTGTGCAAATGTCCTTTGGGTTAGAGATTGTACGTTTAGCATAGAATTTAATTTTGGTTTTGATTAATATGTTCTTGTTTAATACTGCATAGTTCTCTATATATTATGAATTGGTTGTTACAGTTTGATGTATATTTTCTTAAGATATAGCGGATAACCGATACACCCCAAAAACAGAGTGAAAACGAGGGCGTAGACAGCTGAGGCAAGGTAGGCGTCGGTTATTCCTGAATGAATGGCTGCATAGGCTGCCGCCTTCCATCCGGTACTTCCCATCATAATGGCAAGTACTTCGCTCAGTACATAGAGGAATAGGGGGTTGACGCCGAAGATGATGAAGAAGCGGCACCATTTTTGTTTATTCCTTATGTCTATATAATACATTAATGTGGCAAGTGACATGGAAGCCGCTCCGCAGGTCACCAGAACAAAAGTAGGAGACCATATTCTTTTATTTAAAGGCAGCGCATCTGCCAACAAATAGCCGATACTCATCAGAATGAATCCGGTCAAGAACAAACGGAGCACTTTGTTTTCTGTCTGATGGCTTTGTATTATCCATTTTCCACATGAAAAACCGATACAAGTGTGGGCGATAGCAGAGAGAGTGCTTACAAATCCTTCCGGATCAATCGGGCTCTTCTGATAGAGATGTGCTTCGCCGAAAAGTTGCCTGTCAATGATGGATAAAATATTGCTTTCATCGCAGGTATAACCGTTCCCCATGCATAATATGACAGTGTAACTTACCAGTAAGATAAAGGTTAATGTGGGGATGAACTTATGATTCATAAATAGGGCTGTAAAAGAAATAACACAGTAACATAAAGCAATGCGTTGTAGTACCCCGGGGATGCGCAGATGGACAAAAGGCAGGAAGTCACCTTCACATACATGGTCAAACCAACCGATTGCCCATCCGATGCATAGAATAAGAAATGTGCGTTTCAATATCTTGGTTACCACTTGTAGGGAAACGTTGAAATTGAATTTGTTCAATGAAATATATGTTGAAATATCCATGATGAACAGAAAGAAAGGAAAAACCAAGTCACAAGGTGTCAGTCCGTTCCATGCAGAATGTTGTAAAGGTGCATACGACACTTTGCCTCCTGCATTGTTGACCAGAATCATTCCTGCTACAGTGATGCCCCTGAGTGCATCGAGTGACAAAAGCCTCTTTTTAATGGGCAGTGCCTGCTGTGCGGTTTCTGTATCGAGTTCTTTCTTTTTCATCTTACAATCAATTGTTTATCAATGTTATAGCCTCTTTTGCTACTTCTATACAATCACCTTCGGCAGATGCCGCATAGGTGTTCTTTGCCAGTGTCCATGGTTCTTCCAGGGCATACCAATCTATGGTCATGGCTGGATTATCGGCAGTGGGGGTTGATGAATTACCTACTGGCAGTACAGGAAGTTTGCCATCCAGTTGGTCTTGCAGTACTTGCCAGTATTTTTCCCAACGTTTATAATAAAAGTCGCGCAGTAGTCCGTTCCATTCTTTATGGGCATAATCTCGTAACTTGCCGATGTCGGCGCAGTAACGGTTTCCCCATGTGGTGATTTGTACGCGGGCATTCCATTCGTAGAGGTCTTTCTCTTCAGATGTACTTCCTAGATTGCGCGCTTGTTGAATCCAGTTCCCTACTTTGAATTCTTTGCGTGTGCCCAACAGTTTGTCTTGCATTATCAGTAGTTCCAAGAACTGTCGGGTATGTGTGGCATAACTTTTTTTATCGAAGCTTTTAAAGTCGGCAACAGCGTAATTGTACACTATTCGGGCACGGTCGGCAATGGCTTGTCGGGTGATATCAACTAGATCATATTCAAAGTTGTTGTTACCGCGATATTTGTGTGCTACGCTCACCATCAATCGTGCGGCTTCTGCTGTGGTAGTGGGGTCGTAATAGTTGCACATTTTGCTCCAGCTGGATGCTTGGAAATTATTCAGTGATGGGCGCCCGCAAAAGATACTTTCGTGAGGACCTTGTTGGTTGTTGCCTGCCGGACAGTTGTAGATACCGTTTGCCAGGATCTGCCAAGCTTGCCAGATAGATTCATCGTCTGTGCCATAGCGTGCGCGGATGTATTGTTTTATCCATTCTTCTTTGGTAAACTTTTCTGCACGCCAAGGTAGTTCGCACATCAGTTCGAACATAACGGGATTATTTTCAATGCCTTCCATTGTCAGACCGATGCCTTTTAGCTGAGCGGCCAGTGGGTTGTCTTTGGTCAGGTAAAAATTATGAAGAAGTTGGTCCATCCTTCCATGCAAACCCACGTTCCCACCGAAATTTTCCAACAGGCAGAACAACCAGTTGTGTTCTTCGTATCCTTTGTCTCGTTTCCATATAGAGGGAATGCCCCACATGGGACGACATTCGCTAAATAAATCAAGGATGAGCAGATCGCCGGGATTCAGCGCTTTCATCATTTCCGGGCGTGGATTTTCTGTCCATCCCTGCACCACCCACACAGCTTTTGGATTAGCCTTTTTCATTGCATCCATAATAGCCTTGCCGGCTTTGCCGAAGTCTAGTCTGGCAGGCAAGCTTTTGGCTTCATGAAAAGGATCGATGGAGTAGTAGTCACTTGTTCCATACAGCTTTTCGGTTTCTTCGTAAAAAAGGCTGGCAATCTGGGTAAACTTGGGATCGTCGGGCAGTAAGATTCCCGGTCGGTCAAATCCGTTCCATTTGTTGAGAGTGCTTTGGGCGGATTCCGAGGAAGTGTTGCTTAATGTTTTCTCTTCTTTTCCACCATCAATACGTTTTCCCAAATCCAGTTTGGAGGGGATCATACCCGAGTAACCGGGCAGTACGGGGTGCATTCCCCATTCTTTCATTCGTTTCAATATTTTTTTCTGCAAGTCTTCTTGCTGTTTATACCAACTATCGGGGTTAGGGCCTCCCCAGCCTTCCAAATTGTTCATTTCCCACCAGGCAAGGAATGCTGGTCCGGCAATAAAATCATTGATTTGCTGTTTGGAAAATCCTAAGCGGAGTAATAGGTTACGCCACACACATTCATGTCCTACGGCAGCAAGTGGCAGGTTGATGCCATGCAGTGCCATCCAATCCAGTTCCTCTTCCCAACGTTTCCAATCCCAAAATGCCATGGAGTAGGAGTAGGTGCAGTAATTGAAATCATAACGCAGGGCCAGATTTGTTTCGTGGCGTTCTTTACGGAAGACGGGAGGAAGAACATTGGGTAGTGAGGCATGCATACTGTTCCATGACAGGTGGATTCCGGCATGATACTTTAAGTACCAGTTGATTCCGGTTGCTATATTAATATAGGTATTGCCTCGTATCACTACCTTGTCGCCTTTTTGGTCCAACTCGAAAAAGTCATTTGAGCTTTTGTGTAGTTCGACTACGAACTTGTCCGATGCTCCCTTGTCTATCCTTTCCAGCATTTCCTTGATGGGGTTTGCCAGTATACCGGAGGGGAGTAATATCAGCCAGCTCAATAATAAGAATGTGTTTTTCATATACATTTGCATTTCTGTTTTTTACAAATGTAAGGGAAACAAAGCTTTTTATAGGAGACTATGGTGCACAAATGGAGTAAAATAGTAAAGTGAACTATTTTTTTCCAAAATATTCGCTTGGAAGTACTCCAAACAGCTCTTTGAAGCATTTTGTGAAATATTTAGGGTCGTTAAAACCTACGGCGTATGCGATTTCTGCAACAGAAATGTCACATTCTACTTTGGTTAAAGTGTCTTTTGCCACATTTAATCGGTAGTTTCTCATGAATTGACCAATGGACTGCCCTGTCAAAGATTGCAATTTCTGATTGACTAAGGTTTTGCTGTATCCCATATCGCGGATAAAGCGCTCTAAGTTATAATCCGAGTCGGCATAATGTTCTTTCATTAAATTGATTGCCGATGTCATAAATGTGTTGTCTTTGGAACTAGCGTTTATATTCAATGTTTCACAATTCATACTAGTGGAGAACATGGATTTGTATTTCTGGCGTAAGGCAAGTATATTTCGGATACGTAATCTTAGAATAACCTCATCAAATGGTTTGCACAGATATTCATCTACTCCTATTTCATAGCTGATTCTTTCTTGGGCTTCAGACCGGAGGGCAGTGAGCATGAGAAAGGGGATGTGGGAAGTAGCCAGATTAGCTTTTACCCGGCGGGATAATTCATTCCCGTCCATGACGGGCATCATCAGGTCGCTGACAATCAAATCAATCGTTTCTCTTTGAATCAAGTAAAGAGCTTCTGCACCGTTCTGTGCTTCTTTTAATTGATAATTGTTTTTGAGAATGGAACAAATATAAGTACGCATATCTGCATTATCTTCAACAATGAGGATGGTTTCCTTTTTCTCGTTTCCATTGGCAGGAATGGAAAGTGGATGTTCATTCTGCTCATATTTTTCTTTTTCTGATTCGGCTTGGGGGATACCTTTTTCCAAAGGTAATAGTATTCTGAAGAAAGCTCCTTGCTTGGGATTGTTTCCTGCATAGATGTTGCCTCCGTGCAGAGAAATGATTTTCTTACATAAGAATAGTCCGATTCCTGTGCTGCTTTGTCCATAAACGGGATATTTGATGCTCTTTTTGGATTGGTAGAAGCGTTCGAAAATACGTTCTATATCTTCGGGTACGATACCATTACCTGTATCTTTTATATCTATGAACAGCCAGGTATGGTTGTCTTTGTCGGTAAGGGAAGCCACATACAAACTTATTTTTCCATAATCGGGAGTGAATTTAACAGCATTGGATATCAGATTAATAATGGCTTTGCGCATATATTCAACATCAAATATCCAAAACGGGGTACAGAGCCGGAAGTAGGTGATGATGTTTATGTTCCGTTCATGGGCAAATACTTCGAAAGGCATTAATATATTTTGTATAAGGCGGATAAAGTTTTCGTTTGTCTTATTTAATACAACTTTGTCTGCATCTAACTTTCTGAAGTCCATTAATTCATTGACTAGCGATAGCAGATAATTGGAATTCCGTTCAGCTATTTGTAGCTGTTTCTTTACTTCCGGCTCATGGCTTTCGTCAAGGGCGCGTTGGATGGGACCGTTGATTAAAGTGACTGGTGTCCGGAATTCATGAGTGATATTGGTGAAGAAAGCAATTTTTTCTTCCGTTACCTCCTCGACGTGTCGTGCCATTATTTCTAGTTGTTTATTTTGTAACTCTAGCTCATGGGTGCGTTGGGCTACTTCTTTTTCCAGTTGTTTTTTCTGTTGACGGTACAGACTTATTTTCCATTGATAAAAATAATAGCTGCCTACGGTGATCAGAATGGCAAGCAATAAATAGAACCACCAGGATTTATAGAAATAAGGAGTGATGGTTACTTTGACTTCCGTTATTTTATCGGACCAATGTCCTTTCTCGTCTGTGGCACGGACTTGGAACACATATTTTCCGGAGGGAACGAAATTGTATCTAGCAGTATGTTCGCCAGGAAGGGTTTCTGTCCATTCATTCTCATAATTTTTCAAGCGGTAGGCATATTTCACTCGGTTACAGTTTCCATAGTTTAAGGTGGAAAACTCGATGGAAAAACCATGATCTTTTTCGTGCAGACGGATGGTATGTAAATTTGTTACCGCGCAGGGAGTTTTTCCGTCTGCTGGAGGATAGACCATGGTACCGGCGACACTGATTGAGGTCAGTTTGACTTTGGCATCCTGCTTTTTTGTCTTGGCTATATCGGGGGTGAAAGCGACTAATCCGTTTATAGTACCGAAATATAACAGGTTATTTTGGGGAGAATAATAAGATGCGTTCCAATAAAACTGATTATTGGGCAGTCCGTCTTCTTTTGTATAATTGGTGAAAGTCATGGTTTGTGTATCCAGTTGGGCGATGCCGTGGTTGGTGGACATCCACAGATGTCCCGTTTTATCTTCCACAATACCTATAATGGTATTATTGGGTAACCCGTCCTTGCGGGTGTAGTTATGAAATGTGAACTGTGTTCCGTTTTCTTCCGCTAGTTGATATAGTCCGTTCCCATTTGCCCCCAGCCAGATGGTACCATTATGATCTTCTATGATACAGTTTATTTTTTCTAATTGCAATGAAGTGGGTTCCGTCAGTTTATGTTTTAAATAGGTATAGCTGAATTGTGCGGAGGAAATGGAGAACGAGTGTAAATCCATAATGAAAACTCCTTCAGATGTTCCCATCCAAAGGCGTTTCTTGCGGTCGATAATGATGGACCCTACCGCATCGAATTCATTGTCGGAACGGTCAAACAAGACCCGGGTGAAACGCTTGGTCTTTTTATGGTAGAAATGAAGCCCTCTGGTAGTACCAAACCATAAACCATTGTTCATGGTGTCTTCACAGGCGCTGCTCAGGAAATCTCCTTCCAGTCCTATGGAGTCTTCCCGGATATGGCGTTGGAAAGTTTGGTTATGGGGGATGTTCAGATTTAGTTCATTGATTCCGACTCCCCAAGTATATGCCCATAAATGATTTTCGGAATCAATGAGAATGCCACGGATAGAGTTGTTACTGATGGAAGTGGGATTGTTCTGGTCAAAAGTATAATGAATGAACTCATCGCTGCCTTTGCTCTTTTTGTTGAGTCCTCCCTCTACTGTTCCTACCCATAGATTTCCGTCTTTGTCTTCGCTGATGGCATTGACCGGATTGGGGGAAAGAGAGGTTTCTCGAAGATAGTTATATTGCCACACATACGTTTGCAGACAATTGGGAGTCAATAAATTGATTCCTCCTATCTCGGTCCCTACCCAGATATTCTCATTGTCGGTCAGCAGGCAGTTGATGAAATTACAGTTCAACGACTTGTCAGGCATTTCATTGTTTTGGCGGATATAAGTAAAAGTATCGGTATCTCGATTGTATACATTGAGTCCGTTCAGAGTAGAAACGATGACATCTCCTTTGCTAGTCAGTTTAACTCCGGTTATATAGGCTTGACTTAGCATTCCGGGGCGATGATTGGAGTAACGGTACCGTTTCAAACTCTGCCGGGTATGGTTATACTTGAAGAGTCCGCGATTGGTTCCTATCCATAACAATTCCCCGTCAGTTTCCATGCAGAGAATTCTCCAGTCTTCTGAAAAGGGTTTCAGCAGCTCCGATACCATGCTGGTTTTCAGTAAGTGGTTGCTTCCTTTTTCAATACGGCATACATGATTATCTATGCCTGCACAGATGTATTCTTGCAGGTCAATAACAGCGTGGATGGGGGATTCTGTATCTTTTTTCAGTTTATAGTAATCTTTTATTTGCCCGTTTACGCCTAGTTCCAGATACCATAGATTCTTGTCTGTCGATATCCACAGATTGTCCTGCTTGTCCCGATAGATGGATGCAATGTAGTTACTTGCTAGAGATTTCAATTCGGCAGGCAGTTCTTTGTCCGTGTCTATCTGTGTATAATGTTTCAAGTCAATGAGGTCTATTCCTTCTTCCGACCCTATCCAGAGTCGTTGAAACTTATCCTCACAGACTTTATGCACGTAGTCGTTTTTCAAGCGAATGGAGTGGGATTGGGAATTATAATGAATGAATTGATAGCCATTATACCGTCCTATTCCATTATTAGTAGCTACCCAGATATATCCTTGAGTGTCTTTGTAAATATCATTGATGAAGTTATGGGGTAACCCAGTATCTTCTGTAATGAAGCTGAAATTATATCGGTTGAAAAAGTTATGTAAGTTTTCTCCAAATAAGTTCAATACTCTTTTATGATATGTATGATAACAAAAAAGGCTCGCTATCTGCGAACCTTTGTGCTCTTCGTCTTGGACTTGAACCAAGGACCCTCTGATTAACAGTCAGATGCTCTAACCGACTGAGCTAACGAAGAAAATTTGCATTTGACTTTAAAAGTGCTCTTCGTCTTGGACTTGAACCAAGGACCCTCTGATTAACAGTCAGATGCTCTAACCGACTGAGCTAACGAAGAAGGTTTTTCACTCAAATGCGGTGCAAAGATAATAGGTTTTTCCGAAATATGCAATATCTTTGCAGAAAAATTTTAGATAAATGGATAAAATAATTGGAATGGGCAATGCATTGGTTGACGTTCTTGTTACTTTGCAAGATGATTCGCTACTAGATGAGATGAGTTTGCCCAAAGGAAGCATGCAACTTATAAATGAAGATAAGTTTTTGAAAATCAGTGGTAAATACTCTGGTATGAAAACGCATAAAGCTACAGGGGGAAGTGCGGGAAATACAGTTTTGGCGTTAGCTAACCTAGGGGCACACCCGGGATTTATCGGAAAGATAGGAAACGATGATTTTGGGCAATATTTTAAAAAAAACGGTTTGAAGCAGGGAATTGACATGAAATTGCTCGCCGGTGATTTGCCTACAGGAGTGGCTTCTACTTTCATTTCACCGGATGGGGAACGTACTTTTGGAACTTATTTCTTCGATATTTTGATAACTAAATACGTGGATATTGTTTTTGCTAATGAGGAAGAGGCAAAGGCTTATACAGGCAAGGATGCATGGGGGGCTATCAATGAAATTGCTTCTAAATGCAGTGTTGTAATAGTAAAACTAGGTGCCCAAGGTTCATGTATAAAGAAAGGTACGGAATGCATCAAACTAGAGGTACCTCCGGTAAAAAAAGTCGTGGATACCACTGGCGCGGGAGATTATTATGCAGCAGGTTTTCTGTATGGACTGACTTGTGGTTATTCTTTGGAGAAGTGTTCCATTATAGGTTCTATTTTAGCATCCAATGTGATACAAGTGGTGGGTACAACCTTATCAAAGAAAAAATGGGACGAAATAAAGTTAAATATAGAGGCCCTTCTACAGGCTTGAATAGAATAATGTATTAATTTGCGGTTCACAAATACATAAAGTGATGAAGTGGAATAGTAAGAAAATATTGTTAATGATTTGCGTGGGCCTGACAGGTAGCGCTTTGTTTAGTTTTAATAAAGGTGATGACCGTAATTTCCAGATAGCAAAAAACTTGGATATCTTCAATGCGATATTCAAGGAATTGGATATGTTTTATGTTGATACTATTGATCCTGAGAAAGTGATAAAATATGGTATTGATGCTATGTTGGCACAGACCGACCCTTACACGGAGTATTATCCTGAAGAAGATAATACACTAAAGGAAATGACTAGCGGAAAGTTTGGCGGTATCGGATCGGTAATACGTTATTATACTCCCCGAAAGCGTGTGGCTATTATTGAACCTTCCGAAGGAAGCCCTGCTGCCGAAATAGGACTGAAAGCCGGTGATATCATCATGGAGATCAATGGAAAAGATATGGCCCAGGGAGACAGAATTCCCAATGATCTGACCTCGTATGTCAGTGATAATTTGCGTGGTGAGCCGGGAACAACTTGTGTGTTGAAAGTTGAGAGACCTACTTCTGATAGTACTTATGTGCCAATGGAATTTAAAATAACCCGTTCTACCATCCGTACGAACCCTGTACCTTATTATGGAATCGTAGGCAATAATGTGGGATATATCGTTATCAGTACTTTTGCTATAGAGAACTGTTCAAAAGATATAAAGAAGGCATTGATAGAATTGAAACAGCAAGGTGCTAAATCTATTGTTCTCGATTTGCGTGGCAATGGTGGCGGTTTGTTGGGGGAAGCAGTGAATGTAGTGAATTTCTTTGTACCGAAAGGGAAAGAGATTGTGGTAACAAAAGGTAAGATTAAACAAGCTGGTACCACTTACAAAACAATGAATGAACCGGTAGATACAGAGATTCCGCTGGCTGTGCTAGTGGACGGTTCTACAGCTTCGGCATCCGAGATTGTTTCAGGTTCCTTGCAGGACCTTGATCGGGCTATTGTGGTAGGAAGCCGTACGTATGGTAAAGGGTTGGTACAGGTACCTCGTGAATTGCCTTATAACAGTAGCATGAAAGTGACTACTGCAAAGTATTATATTCCCAGCGGACGATGCATTCAAGCCATTGATTACGCTAAACGTAATGCTGACGGGTCGGTGGCTCGTACTCCGGACAGCCTGACCAATGTATTCCATACAGCAGCCGGACGTGAAGTGCGTGATGGTGGCGGTATTCGTCCGGATGTGGAGGTGAAAGTTGAAAATTTCCCAAACATTATGTTTTATCTGCTTAATGATGATATGATTTTTGATTATGCTACCCAATATTGTATCAAGCATTCTCAGGTAGGGGAAGTGAAAGACTTTACAATAACAGATGCTGACTATGTTGATTTTAAGAAGATGTTACATAAGCGTAAGTTTACTTATGACCGTCAAAGTGAGAAGATGCTGAAGAACTTGAAAGAAATAGCGGAGTTTGAAGGATATATGGATGGGGCAAAAGAGGAGTTTGCCGCTTTGGAAACGAAATTGACGCATAATTTGGATCATGAGCTGGACAGGTTCTCGAAAGAGATAAAAGATGCTATTGCTCAGGAGATTTTGAAACGTTATTATTTCCAACGTGGCGCGATATTGCAACGCTTGAAAGATGATCCTGATTTGAAAAAAGCTATTGAGACATTGAACAATCAGTCTGAATATAGTAAGATACTTTCTGTTATGAAATAATCGAATGAGGGGCGGATGTACGAATCTGCCCCTCATTATTGTATCATGATACCATTGATGATGCTTTATTTGAACCGGGAAGTATCTATTGGTTTATGCTGTTTTTCTTTATACCCTCCGAACTTGTAGGTAAAGGATAAAGTTATGTTGCGTGAATAGTTGTTGGTGTGCATGTCCATGTATTGTCCTTTATTACGTAGTGTCACATCTATGTTGCCTTCCATCGAATTGAACAGATCATTGGCCTTCACTTGGATACTTGCTTTTTGGTTAGCAAAGTTCCAACGTATTCCGGTATGGATGGCCCAGATATGATTTAAATCATAACTTCCCTGGATAGATGGGCTCAAATAAAGTCCGGTCAGTTCCATGCGAATATCCGGTTTGGTAGAAAGTATTATATTATTTTGTAACATGGCGAGTCCGATCCACTTGCTGTGGTTGAAGGAAAGATCGAAGAATTTGTTACATTTTGCTTGACGGTATTCAGCTTGCAGTGTGACGTGACTGTCCAACCAATGTCCGATTTTGAAGGGAATGATAGTCGTGGCTGAGAAACTTTGCTGATAATCCCAGTTTAAGGTTTTGTAAATCAAAGCCAGGCGTTCTGTGCTTTGATAGGCTAGTTGCTGAAATAAATCGGGTTGATAATCATAAGCCAGGCTGAAGATATACTTGTTCTTTAAAATATAATTCAGATTTGCGGAATAATCGGTGGATGGCTTTAACATTGGATTGCCTTGTACTTCTTCATAACCACTTATATAGCCGGTACTTTCGCTCAGATCCCAGTAGCTGGGATAGGTCTTATCTGATGTGAATGAAAGTTGTAGAATATGTGCTGGGGTCATTACGTATGTTAATTCTCCTTTTTTGTCCGGTTGTCTGCGGTTGTGATGTTCCCGTCGGAATATGAATGATTATCGTTGTTAGGGTTGAAGACACCAGTATAGGCTAGATTGATATGAGCATTATCATTGAATTTATATTCAGCGCCTGTTCGTACATAATGTGTTATTCCTTTCCTGTCAATATCATTGTGTTGACAGATATCATATATATTATTTTTTAAGGTGTGATGTGAGTACGTATCTGTTGTTTGTCTGTTTTGTTCATAATGGGTATTATATAGCAAGTCTATATTCCATTTAGGAGTGGTGTAAAGCAGGCTGATTCCTCCTTGTGTGCCACTTCTGTAATTGTATAGATATCCGGCGTTAACTTCTCCTTGCAACCCACTTTCTTCAGGACGGTAACCTTTCAAAAGTAAGTTGATGGCAGCACCTCTTACATGATATTGCGGCGGTGTGCTATACATAATTTCTGCCTTTTCTACACGTGAAGCCGGAGTGTTTTTTAATAAAATGGTCAACTGTTCGTGATTCATTGTTGTGGGCCTTCCGTTTAAAATAATGCTCAGATTGTGTGTGCCTGCTAATGAAAGGTTGCCGTTTATTTCCTGTACACCGGGTAATTGCTGAAGGATTTCATAGGCATTGCTCACGATCTTATGTGTGGTGAGCTGTGACAGATCATAGGATAATTTTCCTCCTTCCACTTTTACAAGAGGGCGTTCCCCTTTGACGATAACTTCGTCCAAAGCATAATCTTTACTTTTCAGGGTAATCGTGCCTGCGTCTTCTCCTGTAGTTGTCAATAAGAGGGTTTCGTACATGATGTGTTGGAAAATCAGCCGATAAGATGCTGGTTGCCGGTTGAACCTGAAGTAACCGGTGGTATCTGTGATTACGGCGTCCACAAAAGTAGAATCAATGGTTTGTAGGATGACGGTTGCACCGTCAATGGCTTGTGCATGGATGTTTGTAACCTTTCCGGTAATGGTTTGTGCAGTGGTTGTTCCTATAACCCAAAATAAAAATAGCGATGTGATGATAAAATTTTGCTTTTTCATATCTATTTGTTTTTAATATTTTCTTTAACTTTGACGAAACAAAAGTAGGGAGACTTTTTTCCTTACGTGGTTAATGGCAGGTTAACACAATGTTAACAAAGTATGGATAGGATATAAGTGTATGACAATCAAACATATTCGTTGGGTAGCTTGTATCGGACTGTTGGCAATCATCTGTTTGCAGTACGTTTGGCTTGTAAATACCTATAAGCTAACTAAGGAAAGTATACAGTTCAGAAGCAATGAAGTATTTAGAGATGCAACGATGCGTGAGGTGTTTTATCGCATGGAAGTATATCAAGATTCTTTGCAAAAGAAGTATAAGGACAAAGATACTTCCATTATGGTTAGAATAAATCTGGATGAAGATTATGATTTTTTTGAGGATGGCAGAGGGGATAAAAATGTGAACCAATGGTTGATGTCCAATATGCAGGTTTCCATGCAAGAAATTGTCAAGAGGGATTATAAATTGTCTGTTTCTTTGTCAAGTTTAGATTCTATTTATCGGACAGGCCTTGCTGCCGAAGGATTGGATGCAGAAGTAATAACTTGTGTGACAGATTCGCTGGGGAATATTCTTAGAAGTTCCCGTTCCATACAGGTAGGGGATTATGGCTTGTTGAAAACCGGATTACAACCTATCAATTATAAATGTACGGAGAATCTTCAGGCTTTTATTGTTAATCCTTATTGGGTTATTTTCCAGCAGATGACCTTGCTCCTCATTGCTACTGTCTTGATGATGGCAATGATCGTCTATTGTCTTGTTTATCAGATTCGTATTATTGCTCATCAGAATAAAATAGCTAGGATGCGTGAGGATTTCTCATACGCCATGATTCATGAGATGAAGACTCCTCTTGCCTGTATTTTGATGGGGACCCGAATGTTGAAATCAGGAAAGTTAGATATTTTTCCGGATAAACGCGAGAAGCATTTTCAGATATTGGAAGACGAGAGTGAACATTTATTGTCACTGACTAACAAAGTGCTGACGCTGTCAAAATTGGAAAATGCTCAATTGAGGCTTTGGAAAAAGGAGATACAACTCCGTCCGATGTTAGAGGATCTTATTGAGAAATATACTGCTAAGGCAGATAAACCAGTACATTTCTCTCTTCATTTGGAATCGGAATGGGTATATGCTGATGAAGAATTCTTGAAAGAAGCTATCGGTAATTTGGTAGACAATTCTATAAAATATTCAGGTGAAGAGGTGGACATACAGATTTCATCCTTGCGTCAGGACTATAACTTTTATTTGATAAAGGTAAGAGATAACGGCATAGGTATTCCGTTGAAGGACCAGAGTCGTATTTTCGAGAAGTACGAGCGTGCTTCGGCTGCCGACCGCAGCCGTAAAGGCGGTGCGTCAGGCTTCGGATTGGGTTTGAATTATGTTTTTCGCGTGGCTGAAGCGCATGGTGGAAAAGTGTGTGTGGAAAGCATTGAAGGGGAGTATAGTGAATTTTTTCTTTTTTTGCCGAGTGGGGAGAAGAAATAAATATTTTTTAAGGAGGAAGATGATATGATAAAACTGTTGTTGGTGGAAGATGATGCCAATCTTTGTTATATTATTCGTGGTGGATTGGAGGATATGATAGGTGGATACGAGGTGATGACCGCTTCTAATGGCGAAGAAGGGCTGAAGATATGGAAGGAGCAACATCTTGATATCATTATTTCAGACATTGAGATGCCTGTTATGGATGGTTATGAAATGGTACGTCGTATTCGGGAAACGGATGGATTTATTCCCATTGTTTTTACCTCGGGCAGGGTTTCGCCTAAAGATGTGGTGAAAGGTTATGAATTGGGGGTGAATAATTATATTAAGAAACCTTTTTTGGCCGAAGAACTGGATGCGCATATTGGTGCTTTGTTGAAAATGAAGCGGGGAATGGGAGCCGCTAATGAAAGTGAGATTTATCGGATTGGTGAAAATTATACATTTGATGCTGTTCATGCAGTATTAAAGCATTCGTCGTGTGTACAAAAGACAATGACGGAACGCGAAGCGAAATTGCTTCAGATGCTTTGTAAAAAGAAAAATGAACTAGTGAGGCGGGATATTATTCTTTCAAGACTATGGGATACGGAGGATGATTTTTTTGCATCACGTAGTCTCGATGTTTTTGTTACTCGACTTAGAAAATTGTTTGCTGCATTGAAGCATTCCACATCTGTGCCTGGTGTAAATCCGATATTGCCTACGGCTTTTCCATTAACTTCAATACAAAAATCATGAATGCCTTCTTTTTTCTGGATGAGGTCAATAAAGGTTTCCGCATGCTCTAGCCTGTAAGGGTGGGGGAATACGTTGCGGCAATTGTCCCAAATCTTTTTGTTATTCAGTTCTTGAACTAATGAATGAGCGTCTTCTGTTTGCCAAGTACGTAGTGTGTACTTGTTCTTTTGTACAAATACAGCATGATAGCGTCTCATGGGGGTACTGCAGAGCCCATGGTAATTTTGTTTTTCTCCTACGACAGCAAATCCCAAACTCTGGTAGAAAGGAATAGCATAAGTAGAAGAATTAACCGTTGTTTCAATGGAAGGATGGAGGGTGGAGGCGTAGTGGAAAAGTTTTTTTCCTAATCCGTGCCTGTGATATTCTGGCTTGATAAAAAATAGGGAGATATGTTTACCATTACTTTTTATACCTAAAATGCCTGTTAGAGCTTCATTGTCAAAACTACCATAAAATATGATTTCGTTTATACATTTTTTGTTATAAATAAAGCTTTTGAAAAATTCCAATCCCTCATTGTTGAAATCTTCTTTGCCGGTGATGGTGAAAACTTGCCAAGATAGTTCGATGGCTTTTGGGTATTCATCTTTTGTGAGTTGTCGTATGTTATTCATGGTATGCCATATTGTAGATTAGTGTAAAAATAGGTAGAGCAGGTATGTT
>PPYE01661886.1_pt1 | contig 28907 bp, 31 predicted proteins | sample 1559881 | NCBI WGS metagenome assembly PPYE01 (sample SAMN08240022, study PRJNA423297) | Human gut metagenome, whole genome shotgun sequencing project. | reverse complement strand
GTATATGCCGATGCCGGGGAGGGGGAGTCCACCACCGACCTGGTCTTTGCCGGCCACAACATTGTGGCGGAGAACGGCTCCATCCTGGCCGAGCGCCGGTTTGCCACCGGCCTCACCATCAGCGAGATCGACGTGGACCGGCTGGTCTACGAGCGCCAGCGGATGAATACCTATCGGGCCGATCCTTCCCAGGAGTGCTGGCGGATGTCCTTTGACATGGATCTGGCGGATACCCATCTCACCCGGCCCGTGTCCCCCACCCCCTTCGTGCCCCAGGACCAGAGCGACCGGGCGGAGCGGTGCAACGAGATCCTGTATACCGCCGCCCTGGGCCTGAAGAAGCGGCTGGAGCACACCCACGCCAAGACGGCGGTGGTGGGCCTGTCCGGCGGCCTGGACTCCACCCTGGCGGTGCTCATCACCGCAGTGTCCATGGAGATGCTGGACCGGCCTGCCAGCGATATCATTGCGGTGACCATGCCCTGCTTCGGTACCACCGACCGCACCAAGTCCAACGCGGTGCTGCTGGCCGAGCGGCTGGGCTGCACCCTCAAAACCATCGATATTGGGGAGGCGGTGCGCCGCCACTTCAAGGACATCGGCCAGTCCATGGAGGACCACGACGTCACCTTTGAGAACGGCCAGGCCAGAGAGCGGACCCAGGTGCTCATGGATATCGCCAACCAGACCGGCGGCCTGGTCATCGGCACCGGCGACCTCTCCGAGCTGGCCTTGGGCTGGTGTACCTACAACGGCGACCACATGAGCAACTACGCCGTCAACGCCGGTATCCCCAAGACTCTGGTGCGCCATCTGGTCAGCTTTATCTCGGACGACAAGGAGGCGGAGGACCCCCAGCTGTCCACCGTGCTGGCGGATATTCTGGATACCCCCGTGTCCCCCGAGCTGCTCCCAGCCATCGAGGGGCAGATTGCCCAAAAGACCGAGGATCTGGTGGGACCCTACGAGCTCCATGACTTCTACCTCTACTACGCCATCCGCTGGGGCTTCGGGCCCCGAAAGGTGCTGCGGCTGGCGGAGCAGGCCATGGGCAAGCGCTATGACCGGGCTACCCTCCTCAAGTGGCTGAAGAACTTCTATCGCCGGTTCTTCTCCCAGCAGTTCAAGCGCTCCTGCCTGCCCGACGGCCCCAAGGTTGGCTCGGTGGCCCTCAGTCCCCGGGGCGACTGGCGGATGCCTTCCGACGCCATGGCTTCTCTGTGGCTGGAGGAACTGGAGGGTCTGGAGTAAGGTGAACCTCTATTTCGAATTGTTCTGGACCTTCGCCAAAATTGGCGTGTGTACCTTTGGCGGAGGCTATGCCATGCTGCCCATCCTCCAGCGGGAGCTGGTGGAGAAGCGAAACTGGACCACTGAGGCGGAGATGTCCGACTACTTTGCCATCGGTCAGTGTACCCCCGGCATTATCGCCGTCAATACCGCCACCTTTGTGGGCCATAAATTGAAAGGCCCGGTGGGAGGCGTAGTAGCCACCCTGGGGCTGGTGTTTCCCTGCCTGGTCATCATCATGCTCATTGCGGCATTTCTTCAGAACTTTGCCGAGCTGCCGGTGGTGATCCACGCCTTCAATGGTGTGCGGGCCTGCGTGTGCGCCCTCATCCTGTCCAGCGTGCTCAAGCTGCGCAAGAGCACAGTGGTGGATGTGCCCACCGTGATCATCTTTGTGGTGGTGGCCGTTCTGGCAGTGGTGGGCAACTTTGTCACCTTCCCTGCCGGCACCGCGCTGGCGGCGGTGATGGGCTTTGTGACCTCCCCCATCGTGCTGGTGGTGCTGGCCGGGGCGGCCGGACTGTGCGTCCGGGCCGCCAAGGGAGGGCTGAAAGCATGATCTACCTTCAGTTGTTCTTTGAGTTTTTCAAGGCGGGCCTGTTCGCCATTGGCGGTGGCCTGGCCACCATTCCCTTCCTCACCGACATCAGCGCCCGTACAGGTTGGTTCACCGCCGGGGATCTGGCCAATATGATCGCCATTTCCGAGGCTACCCCCGGTCCCATGGGGGTGAACATGGCCACCTATGTGGGATTCCAAACCGGCGGAATTCCGGGAGGCGTCATCGCCACCCTGGGGCTGGTGTGCCCCTCCATCATCGTCATCCTCATCATTGCCGGATTCCTGAAAAAGTTCCGGGAGAGCCGGGGGGTGGACGCGGTGTTTTACGGCATCCGCCCCGCCTCCACCGCCCTTATCACGGCGGCTCTGGTGGAGGTATGCGCCATTGCCCTGGTAAATACCAGCGTGGCCTTCGGGACGGCCGACTTCTTCCACTGGAAGGGCATTGTTCTGGCGGCAGCGGTCTTTGTCTGCCTCCAGGTAAAGCCTCTGAAAAAGCTGCACCCCATTGTGTTTATCGCCGCCTCCGCGGTGATCGGTGTTGTGTTCCAATTCTAAAGAAGCGGGGGCTGTTGCACCCTGGTGCAGCAGCCCCCGCTTTTTATAGGAGAAATGATATGCGTATTGCCAATGTTGTGTCCGACTCCATTGTGGACGGTCCCGGCCTGCGGTTTGCTGTCTTTACCCAGGGCTGTCCCCACCACTGTCCCGGCTGCCACAATCCGGAGACCCACGATCCCGCAGGGGGCCGGGAGGCCACGGTAACAGAGCTGGCGGAGCAGATGCTGTCCAATCCCCTGACCGACGGGCTTACCCTCTCCGGCGGGGAGCCCTTTGACCAGGCGGGAGAGTGCGCCGCCCTGGCGGCCCGGGCCAAAGAAAACGGCCTCAATGTGTGGGCCTATACCGGCTATCGCTACGAAACCATGCTGGAGCAGGGCGCGCCGGATGTGCTGGCTCTGCTGGAGCAGGTGGACGTGCTGGTGGATGGGCCCTTTGTGGAAAATCTCAAGTCCTACGACGCCCTGTTCCGGGGAAGCACCAATCAGCGGCTCATCGACGTGCCCAAAAGCCGGGAGGCGGGAACGGTGGTGCTGTGGAGCCGGCCCGATCCGCTGGCTCACTTCACCCGGCCGGAGAGCTGAAAAGAGAGGGAATTGTTATGACACAGGAGATCGATCTGGAGACCTGGGCCCGAAAGGAACACTATGCCTTTTTCGCCCCCATGTCCCACCCCTTTTACAGCCTGACCTTCCCGGTGGATGTGACGGCGCTCCGGCGGCGGTGCAAGCAGGAGGGACTGTCCTTTTACTCCGCTATGGTCTTTGGGGTGACCAAGGCCATGGAGGGGGTGGAGGCATTCCTCTACAAGGACCGCAACGGCAGGATCGTGCGCCATGACCGGCTGGTACCCAGCTTCACCGACCTGAAGGAGGGCAGCGACCTCTTCCACATTGTCACCCTGGAGGCGGGAGAGGATCTGGCCGACTTCTGCCGCCGGGCCAAGGCCGCCTCGGCGGCCCAGACGGAATTCATCACCGCCGGGCCCTGGGCGGAGGATGAACTGATCTACTTTACCTGTCTGCCCTGGTTCCCCATTACTGCCCTGACCAACGAGCGGGATGTGGTGCCCTGGGATTCGGTGCCCAGGGTAAGCTGGGGCCGCTGGGAGGAGCGGGGGGACAGAACCTTGCTCAGCCTCAGTCTGGAACTGAACCACCGCCTGCTGGACGGCGTCCATGTGGGACGCTTCCATCAGGCCCTCTGCGATTGGATGGAGACGCTATGACCTTATCAGATTTCCGGGCCCGCTGGGCGGGCCATATGCCTGGCATACAGGACGTCAAGCAGCAGTACGCGGTGCTGGTGCCTCTGGTGGATGGGCCGGAGGGGCCCAGCCTGCTCTTTGAAGTGCGGGCCAGCACATTGGCCCATCAGCCGGGGGAGGTATGTTTTCCCGGCGGACGAGTGGAGCCGGGGGAGAATCCCCAGGACTGCGCCCTGCGGGAGACCTTTGAGGAGCTGGCAATTCCGCCCCATGAGGTGGAGATCATCGCGCCTCTGGACCGGCTGGTGCAGCAGGGTAAGTTTGTGATGCACCCCTTTTTGGGTATTGTGAGCCCGGCGGGAATGGCCGCCATGGCCCCCAGCCCCGCCGAGGTGGACAGTACCTTTCTGGTGCCGGTAGCCTGGCTGCTGGCCCACCCGCCCCAGGTCTACTCCTATGAGCTCAAACCCCAGGTGGCGGCGGATTTTCCCTATGACAGCATCGGTTTTCCCCGGGGCTACCACTGGCGCAGCGGGGAGACCACCGTGCCCGTCTACGCCTGGCCGGACCGGCCCATCTGGGGCCTTACCGGCCGCATCGTCCGCCACCTGATGGAGGAAATGGCATGAGAGCGCCGGAGCAGCTGGGGCCTTACCGCTATGAGCAGTCGGATACCTGCTTTCCCCTGGGGCAGGACAGTCTGGTCCTGGCCTCCTTTGCCACCCTGCGGCGGGGGGATCGGGTGTGTGACCTGGGCTGCGGCGCGGGAGCCCTGCTCCTGTTGCTGGCGGCCCGGCAATCCACATTGACCCTGTCCGGTGTGGAAATCTCCCCCGAGGACAGCGCTCTGGCCCGCAAAAATCTGACAGAAAACGGTCTGACAGGGGAAATTTACACCGGCGATCTCCGCCAGGTGTGCAAAACGTTATCTGCGGGAGGGTTCTCTCTTGTGATCTCCAACCCGCCCTATTTCAAGGCGGGCAGCGGGGGAGACGGCGGGGCGGCCCGCATGGAGGAGGCCACTTTGACCGACTGGTGCGCCGCTGCCGGACGGCTGGTGAAAAACGGCGGGCGGTTTGCTCTGGTCCACCGGCCGGAACGGCTGGCGGAGCTCTTTACCGCCCTGCAGGGCGGCGGTCTGGAGCCCAAACGGCTCCAACTGATCCAGCATGACGCCGACACGCCCCCCTCTGCCGTTCTGGTGGAGGCGGTGCGCCAGGGCAGGCCGGGACTGGAGGTCCTGCCCACACTACTGATGAACCGGAGGTAATCCTATGGCCGGCATTTTATATCTGGTACCCACCCCCATCGGCAATTTGGGGGACATTTCCCAGCGCATCGCGGACACTCTGGAGTCGGTGGACTTTATTGCTGCCGAGGACACCCGGGTGACCCTCAAGCTGCTCAACCACCTGGGGCTGAAAAAGCCCCTCATCTCCTACTACCGCCACAACACCGAGGCGGGGGGACAGGCGGTGCTGGGCCGCCTGCTGGCGGGGGAGAGCTGCGCCCTGGTTACCGACGCGGGCACCCCAGCGGTGTCCGACCCCGGCGAGGACCTGGTGCGGCTGTGTGCCCAGAGCGGGGTGGAGGTGGTGGCCATTCCCGGCCCCTGCGCCCTCATCACCGCTCTGTCGGTGTCCGGCCTGCCCACCGGCCGCTTTACCTTTGAGGGCTTTCTGGCCATGAACAAGAAAAACCGCCGCGCCCACCTGGAGGAGCTCCGGCAGGAACAGCGGACCATGATCTTCTATGAGGCCCCCCATAAGCTGAATGCCACCCTGGCCGACCTGGCGGAGGTGTTTGGACCGGACCGGCGGATCTCCCTGTGCCGGGAGCTGACCAAGCTCCACGAGGAGGTGCGCCGCACCACTCTGGGGGAGGCGGTGACCTGGTATGAGGAAAATCCGCCCCGGGGAGAGTTTGTCCTGGTGGTGGAGGGGGCGGCGGAGAGCGCCAAAGAGACCCCCACCCTGGAGCAGGGCCTGGAGCGGGTGGCCCAGCTGCGGACCGAAGGGCTGTCCCTGAAGGATGCCGCCCGGCAGGCCGCCAAGGAGACCGGTTTGCCTAAGAATGAGCTGTACGGCAGGGCGATGAATGAAAAAACGCCGTTATGCTAATGAGAGGAATTGAATATTACAAAACGTATTTTTTGGAGGCGTTCCAAAAATGCTGAATCAGCAAAAAAACGGTCGAATCGCCGGGAAAACAGGGAAAAAGATGGGAAAAAACAGCACAAAATTGCAGGAATCTTTTAACCTGTGTTAATTGTATAATTATTAACAGTAATGGAAAAAGAAAGGGACTCCCCGGCGAAAACGCCAGAGGAGTCCCTCTTTCTTTCAACTCGGATTACTTCAGCTGAAGCTCACGAATGCAGTTGGTGCAGACGTTCTTGCCCTTGAAGTTGATGACATCCTTTGCGTCATCGCAGAAAATGCAGGCAGGCTGATACTTTTTCAGCACAATGGAAGCACCGTCCACATAGATCTCCAGAGAGTCCTTCTCTGCGATATCCAGTGTGCGGCGGAGCTCGATGGGCAGAACGATGCGGCCCAATTCATCTACTTTACGTACGATCCCGGTTGACTTCATAAATGCTACTTCCTTTCCCTATTAGTTTCCAATTATTCCCTTCATTAACTAGAAACTGACACAATTATAACACAACGTATTGTTCTGTCAAGCAATGTTACAAAAACTTCATATATTATCTGCCATTTTTCGCCTTGGAATTGGGTATCTTTTCCGAAGCTGGATCGTATAGATAGTCTGAACTGGAAATTTGGACAGGGAAAGGGGCGGACAGCCATGGCAATGGCGGCGATCTGGACGGGCATGGTGGTGATTTCCATCCTGTGTGGGCTGGCCACGGGGAACGGTCCGGCGGTGGGAGCGGCGGCTCTGGAGGGAGCCGGGGCGGCGGTAGATCTCTGTCTGGCCATGGCGGGGGTGCTCTGCCTGTGGATGGGAGTTATGGAGATCATGAAGCGCTCCGGCCTGTCGGCGGGTCTGTCCCGGCTGCTGCGCCCGCTGCTGGGGCGGCTCTATCCGGAGTTTGCCCGGGACCGGGAGGTAATGGATTGTATTTCCGCCAATGTGTCGGCCAATCTGCTGGGGCTGGGCAATGCGGCCACTCCTTTGGGCATTCAGGCCGCCCAGAAGATGAGCCGCCGCAGGCCGGGGGTGGCCTGCGACGGGATGTGTATGCTGGTGGTGTGCAACACCGCCTCCATCCAGCTGATCCCCACCACTGTGGCAGGGGTGCGGCTGGCCGCAGGATGTGAGACCCCTTTTGATATTCTGCCGGCGGTGTGGCTGGCCTCCGCCATTTCGGTATGCGTGGGCATCCTGGCGGCCAAGGTGCTGGCCCGGCTGTGGAGGGACTGAGCATGGATACCTTTTTCACCATGCTGGTGCCCCTCATCATTGGAGTGGTGGCCCTGTGGGGTATGGCCCGGAAGGTGGACGTCTACAGCGCCCTGCTCTCGGGGGCCGGGGAGGGGCTGAGCGTGCTCATCCGCATTGTTCCGGCTCTGGTTGGGCTGTTGACGGCGGTCTATATGCTGCGGGCGTCGGGAGCGTTGGAACTGGCCGCCCAGGCGCTGGCCCCCCTGCTTACTGCCGTGGGCATCCCGCCGGAGACGGTGGGCCTGATGCTGGTGCGGCCTGTGAGCGGCTCCGCCGCCCTGGGCGTGGGAGCGGAGCTGATCTCTACCTATGGACCCGACTCGGAGATTGGTCGCACTGCCGCCGTGATGCTGGGGTCGACCGAAACTACCTTTTATACCATCGCCGTGTACTTCGGGGCGGCGGGCATCGTCAAAACCCGCTATGCCGTCCCCGCCGCTCTGTGCGCCGACCTGGCGGGCTTTCTGGCTGCCGCCTGGGCGGTGCGGCTGATCTTCTGAGACAAAAAACCGGGACCCGCTGCTTGAGCAGCGGGTCCCGGTCTGTTTACAGGGAGAAATCTTCGTCTTTCAGTTTATCCAGATTGAGCGTCACCGGCGGGGTAGGTACCCGCTTCAGCGGATCATACCGGAAGGCCCGGCAGCTGCCCCCAGGGGAGACCACACCCTTCTTGACGCAGAGGATCTGCTCCTCGTCCAGTTGAGTGCCCCGTTGACAGTAGCAGCAGCGGGGTTCGATATCCTTTTGGAACAGCATGGAATCCCTCCTGTCCTTGTATAAATTCAGTACTTATCATTATACCACGGGCTTGCGGCGTTTGCCAAGGCTTTTTCGTGAACCCAGGGCTGCTGCCAGCAGAAAGCCCAGAAAGATCATCCAGGCGGCCAGGATGGAGGCGGTGAGGGCGCCGTGAAACTCCATACCGGCGATGCCGGCCACCTGATCGGCCAGGTAATTGGAGACGGGGGCGTTGAGGGGGACAAAACGGACCAGAATGCCGATAAAAAGGGCGGACAGACCGCCGTGGAGCAGCTTGCCTGCCAGGTAGGTGCCTACCGACAGACCGCTGCCCCCGATGAAGGAGAGCACCTGACAGTGAACCGAGATGCCTGCCCAGCCCAGCATAAAGGCGGCCATGGTCAACCGGCTGCTGAGGGCGCCGCCCTCCGACAGGGTGGACACTCCGGAGGAGATCTCCAGCGCGCCGGTGAGCAGCCGCTGGGCCCATTCCGGCGTCAGGCCAAAGGGGGCCAGCACGGTGCCCAGCGCTTGGGCCAGGCCGGGCAGGAAGCCGGAGCGGATAAGCAGCTGGATGACCACCGTAAAGAACACCACAAAGGCGCAGATATTTAAGGTAGAGAGAAAGGCGCTTTTCACCGAGCCGGTGAAGGCGGTGGAAAAGCGCTGGGCCTGAAACTGGGGCGCGGGACGGGTGGATTTCCCTCTGCCGCTGTCCTCGCCGGCCTTGTAGAAGCGGAAGAGCAGCCCCACACATACCGAGGCCAGGGCATGGGCCAGGTAGAGAAGGACTCCCACCGTACTGCTGGCGAAGATGCCTGCGCCCACCACGCCCAGGATAAAAGCCGGGCCGGAGTTGTTGCAGAAGGCCAGCAGCCGCTCCGCCTCGGTGCGGGTACACATCCCTTTTTCATAGAGGCTGATGGCGGTCTTGGCCCCCACCGGATAGCCCCCCACAAAACCCAGGGCAAAGGCGGAGGCGCAGGCTCCGCTGACGTGGAACAGAGGGCGCATGATCCCCTCCAGCAGCCGGCCCAGGTAGCGGGCCAGGCCCAGCTCCACCACCAGGGAGGAGAGCACAAAAAAGGGAAAGAGCGAGGGGATGATCACGTTGTAGCACAGCTGGAGGCCGGTGCGGGCCGCCTCCATGGAGGGCTTGGGGTAGAGCATCAGCGCCAATGTGGCGCACAACAGAACAAGACCCAGGATCAGATCGCGGACTCTGGCTTTGGACAGCAGCCGGGACATGGCACACACCTCCTTCACAGATGGGTATGCGCCATGGGGCCAAAAGTTGCCTGTCCTCCTCAGCCGGTGCGGAACACATGGCTGAAGAGGGTGTAATCCTGCTCCAGTTTGGTCAGCAGGCGGTAGGAGCCCCGGTGGAGGGTCCAGTCAATGACCACGCCCCGGAAATGGCGGAGCAGAAAATCGGCGGTCCACTCCGCCGACCAGCCGGGCAGCAGTCCGCCCTCCGCCTCCGCCTGAGCCAGGCAGCCGGCCATGGCCCGGAGGGTGAACCGGCTGGAGTCCATGGAGGAAGTGTCGTCGGGGGCGTCCAGACGCCGTTGATAGTAGCGGGCCACCAGCTCCCAGCCCAGGTTTTCCAAAAATTCCGCATAGTTGGTCATGAGCCGCCACAGGCGGCGGGCGGGGGGATCGTCCTCATGGCCTGCCAGGCACTGCTCCAGATAGGTGTCCAGGGGGGCGAAACCCCGGGAGAGCAGATCCTCCTTGGAGCGGAAGTGGTGATAGAATGCTCCGGTGGTGATGCCCGCCTGCTGGCAGATTTCCCGGATGGATACCTTGTCAAAGCTCTGCTTTCGGGACAGATCCATGGCGGCCTGCAAAATGGCCTGTTCGGTCTGCCTGGCCTGCTCTTTTCTGCGGGTCCGATAGTCCTCCATTGGCTTCCACCTCTTGACAGCAGCGGCTCTTTGCCGCTATAATTTAAGTAGTCACATAACGACGTTATGTCAGTTTCGCAATATTGATTATAGGGTAGGATGATCAACTTGTCAAACGTACAGAAGATCGCGCTGCTTACCGATTCCACCGCCGACCTGTCCCCTGCGCTGCGGGCGGATAAGCCCATCTATACGGTGCCCCTGAAGATCGTCTGCGACGACGGAGAATACTCCGACGGAGTGGACATCTTTGCCAAGGATGTGTATGACCGCCTCCATCGGGGAGAGCTGCCCCGCACCTCTCTGCCTGACGGCGGCAGCATCAGCGACACCCTGGACCGCATCAAGGCCGACGGCTATGAAAAGGTGCTGGCCGTCATGCTTTCCTCCGGGCTGTCGGGCACCTATAATATGGTACGCCTCCAGGCGGAGACCCGGAAGGACCTGGACATCGCCGTGTTCGACTCCAAAAGCGGCTCCCTGGGTATGGGGATCATGGTGCTCCAGCTGTGGGAGGACATTCTGGCCGGGATGGACTGGGACACTTTGGTGAGCCACCGGGTACCCAAGCTGATCGAAAATACCTTCCCCTTCTTCTCGGTGGACACCCTGGAATACCTGAGCAAGGGCGGGCGGATTGGAAAGGTGGCCGCCTTTGCCGGTACCCTGCTGAGCATCAAGCCGGTGATTTCCTTCGCCACCGACGGCCAGCTTCAGAGCGTGGCCAAGGTGCGGGGCCGCCGGCAGGTTCAGGACAAGATCCTGGAGCTGATGGAACAGCACATCCGGCCCGGCGTCCGGTACAATCTGGGCATTGCCAACGGCGGCGCGCCTGAGGAGATGGCGGAATTTGCCGTTCGGATGAAGGAGCGTTTCCCCGACGCTGTGCATATGTGGGAGGGCGAGATTGACGCCACCCTCAGCGTGTACATCGGCGACGGTGTGCTGGGGGGCGGCATCCAGATTCTGGAGGATTGACAAGTACAAAAAAGCCTGCTGCTGCGGCAGCAGGCTTTTTTTATGGTTTTCAGGCCTGGTCCGGGGGCCCCAGGCGCTTGTGGATGTCCCGGCGGAGCAGGGTGTAGATCACCGAGGCGATGGGTACGCTGATGAGCACACCCACCAGGCCCAGCAGGCTGCCGCCCACGGTAACGGCGGCCAGCACCCAGATGCCGGGCAGTCCCAGGGAGGTACCCACCACCCGGGGATAGATTACATTGCCCTCCACCTGCTGGAGGATGATGAGAAAAATCACGAAAATAAAGGCCTTCAGCGGGGAGACCATCAGCAGCAGGATGGCGGATACGATGGCGCCGATGTAGGCGCCCGCTACCGGGATGAGGGCGGAGGCTCCCACCGTGACGCCGATGAGGGGGGCGTAATCCGGCTGGATAAAGAGCATTCCCAGGGAACACAGGCTGCCCAGGATACAGGCCTCGATACATTGACCGGTAACAAATTTGGTGAAGGTGGCGGCGGTGAGGGAGACCACGTCCGAGATGGGGCCGGCCACCTTGGCGGGAACATAGGCCTTCAGCAGCCGCCGGCACTGGCCCAGCAGTTTGTCCCGGCCGGAAAGCATATAGATGGAAAAGACCAGGGCCAGCACGCCGGTGACCAGAATGGAGACCAGACCGGTGGTGAACTCCACCAGCCGGGGACCCAGGTTGGACAGGATGTTCAGGGCGTTTTTGAGCACACCCTCCAGGGTGGTGTTCAGGCTGGACAGGTCCAGCTGCTCGATGTCCAGGTGCAGGTATTCCAGCAGCTGGTTGATGGAGTTCTGGGCGTTGGTGATGTAGCCGCCCAGATTGAGCACAAAGGTCTGGATGCTCTCCACCAGCTTGGGCAGCACGAAGGAGAACAACGCCACGATCAGGAGGATGAGGGCCAGATAGGCGGTAAGCACCGCCAGCGGGCGGGCGGCCCCCCGGGCGGGTGTTTTGTCCAGCCCCCGGCTGTACAGCCGGTAAAAGAACTGACAGGGCCGGTTGAGGATAAAGGCCAGACAGAAGCCGATGATCAGCGGCTTAAAGACCGCCAGTAAAGTGCCCAGCACACCGCCGATCACATCCAGACGGGCCAGGACCATAACCAGCAGGACTGCGTATGTAATAATGAGCAGGATACTGCGGAAGAGTTTCTTATCCATGTGAAACCTCGATTTCTTTACAGGAACTGGTGACTCCACTATAGCACCCTCGCCGCATACCGTCAACGGGAAAGCAGGATCTTTAAGAAAATTTAATTAGCGGCCGAATCAAATGCGGCCGGAAGATTTTGCTTGACAAACAAAGTGAGATTTCGTATAATCTAGTAAACAGATAGGAATTAAGTAGATTCCGGAAAGGAGCCACCGATGTCTGAAAAATTTGTCTACGCTGATCATGCGGCTACTACAGCCGTTACCGATACCGCTCTTGCCGCCATGCTGCCCCACTTTACCCGGGATTATGGCAATCCCTCCAGCCTGTACCGCTTTGCCCAGGAGGGCAAGACCCATCTGGAGGAAGCCCGGGCTCAGGTGGCCGCCTGCCTGAACGCAAAGCCGGAAGAAGTCTATTTTACCTCCGGCGGCACCGAGGCCGATAACTGGGCCCTGCGGGGGGTGGCCGAACTGATGGCCCTCAAGGGCAAAAAGACCGGCCATATCATCACTACCGCCATTGAACACCACGCCATCCTCCATACCGCCCAGTGGTTGGAGAAGCGGGGCTATGAGGTGACCTACCTGCCGGTGGACGGGGACGGTCTGGTGGACCCCGCCAACCTGGAACAGGCCATCCGGCCGGATACCATCCTGATCTCTGTCATGGCCGCCAACAACGAGATCGGCACCATCCAGCCTATTGCGGAGATCGGCGCCATTGCCAGAGCCCATAAGGTGCTGTTCCACACCGACGCCGTCCAGGCGGTGGGCCACATCCCGGTGGATGTGGAGGCGTGGAATGTGGACCTGCTCTCCCTGTCCGGCCATAAGTTCGGCGGACCCAAGGGGATCGGGGCCCTGTATATGAAAAAGCCCCTCCGGCTGCCCGCCCTTATCCAGGGCGGCGGACAGGAGAAGGGCCGCCGCTCCGGCACTGAGAATGTGCCCGGCGCCGTCGGTATGGCTGCCGCTTTGAAGGAGGCGGTGGACCATCTGCCGGAGGAGTCAGCCCGGCTGGCCGCTCTGCGGGACAAGCTCATCGCCGGCCTGTCCGCGCTGCCCTATTCCCGCCGCACCGGCCATCCGGTGAAGCGGCTGCCCGGCACCGCCTCTTTTGTCTTTGAAGGTGTGGAAGGTGAGGCCCTGTTGCTCCATCTGGACGCCAAGGGGATCTGTGCCTCCTCCGGTTCGGCCTGTTCCTCCGCCTCTCTGGACCCCTCCCATGTGCTGCTGTCCATCGGACTGCCTCACGCCATTGCCCACGGGTCCCTGCGGCTCTCTCTGGGAGCGGAGAATACGGAGGAGGACGTGGACTATATCCTGAAAGAAGTACCCGCCGTGGTAGCCTACCTGCGGGAGATGTCCCCGGTATGGGACAAGGAAGCCCAGAAACCCACCTGGGAACTGTAATTGGAAAGGAGCAACTACAATGCTGTATTCAGATAAAGTGATGGACCATTTTGAGCATCCCCGCAACGTGGGAGAGATCGAGAACGCCGACGGGGTGGGCCAGGTGGGCAATCCCAAGTGCGGCGATATCATGAAGATGTACCTGAAGATCGACGGCGACGTCATTACCGACGTGAAGTTTAAGACCTTCGGCTGCGGTTCCGCCATCGCCACCTCCTCCATGGCCACCGAGATGATCAAGGGCAAGACCATTGCCGAGGCCATGACCCTTACCAATGCCGCCGTGGCAGAGGCTCTGGACGGGCTGCCCGCCCACAAGATGCACTGTTCCGTGCTGGCGGAGGAGGCCATCAAGGCGGCGCTGGCCGACTACTATCAGAAGAAGGGAGAGCCGGTGCCCGAGTCCCTTAAACTGCCCTGCGACTGTGAGGAGGGGCACTGCTGCTCCTCCTGCGGATAACGAAAACGTCCTGCCGTGAAAACGGCAGGACGTTTTTGCTATGCGGGCGGAGGAAGCTGGGGTTCCGCCTCCCCCTCCGGCGGGGGAGCCAGCTGGAAGGTGACGGTGGCCTTGAACAGATCGCCGTCAATGCTCAGATCGAACTGGCCGTGCTGCAGCTCGGTAAGGCTGCGGGCAATGGACAGCCCCAGGCCGGAGCCGTCGGTGGTGCGGGAGGTATCTCCCCGGACGAAACGCTCCATCAGCTGTTCTGGGGGGATGTTGAGCTGCTGCCGGGAGATGTTTTTCACCGAGAATATGGCGCTGTTATCCCGGCGGGTGATTTCCAGATAGACCCGGGTGCCCTCCAGGGCGTACTTGTTGCAGTTGGACAGCAGGTTGTCGATGACCCGCCACAGGTGGTGGCCATCCGCCATGATCCACACCTCTTCCTCCGGGTAGAGGGTGACCACCGCCAGATTACTCTGGGCAAATCGCTCCTCAAATTCTCCCAGAGCCTGTTGGACCAGCTGCACCATGCCCAGCCGCTCCAGATGGACGGGCAGGGTGCCGGTGGAGGCTTTGGAGGCCTCCACCAGATCCTCGGTCAGCTTTTTCAGCCGCTGGCTTTTCCGGGTGAGTACCTCAATATAGGATTGGACCTGGGGGTTGTCAATGGGCTGCTTTTTCAGCAGATCCACATAGTTGATAATGGAGGTCAGGGGGGTTTTCAGGTCGTGGGATACGTTGGTGATGAGCTCCGCCCGGAAACGCTCGCTGCGGATGCGCTCATCCACTGCCTGGCTAATGGTGCCGCCCAGGTCGTTGAGCTGCTTGGCGTGCTGGGCCAGGTCGTGGTACAGGCCCCTGGTGTCGATCTTAAAGCTGGGATCTGCGCCCAGAATGTGGTCGGTACCCTGGCGGACCCGGTGCCACTGGATGGCCCACCGGCACAGCAGCCACAGCACCAGACCCTGATAGACCGGAACAAGCACTATGGTGAGGGCGGTGAGGTAGGTACCCACCAGGTAGAGCAGAAAGAGCACGATGACCCGCCCGGTCAGGGGCCAGCTGTGGGCGGCGTTGCGGATCGCCCGGCCCAGTACCTGGATCAGCCGCCAAACAAGGGTGTTGGTCCACAGGGTTTTGGTGCGGATGCGGGTCATAAGGGTGAGCAGGGAGGAGAGCAGACACAGACCCACCCCGCTGGAGACGAGGGCCAGCCCCACCACCACATCGGTGGACGGGCCGTTGGAGTTAAGGGCCACTGCCATGGGATCGCCGCCGGTCAGCAGCAGGATGATGATCCAGAGTTCCAGCAGCACCAGCAGGTCCAGAGGAATACGGTCAAACCGGCTGGGGACGATATCCTCTCTGCCGGGACGGCGTCCCACCACCCGGCACAAAAAGACACAGGTCAGCACACAGGATACGTCCAGCACCACGGTGAGCACCGCCAGAGCGGGCAGATACCGGGCATATTCGCTGAAATCCTGGGAGCTGTCCCAGAACTCGTCGTGGACCGACAGGGGATAGGCCACGCCGTATTCAATGGCCAGATCCATATAGAGCAGGCGGCTGTCCTGGGCCTGGTTGTAGTCCCAGGAGTTTCCGTTAAAGGTGTAGCCGTATTGAGCTGCCAGGGCGGCGTCGGTAGGGGTGAGCAGCTGCTCGGTGCCGTTGTCCAGCACCACATAGAGCAGATAAAACTGCTTTTCTCCGTTCCATACAAAGTAATCCTTCCGGCGCTCGCCGCCGTCGTTGTAGGTGACGTCAATGGAATCCCGCAGGACGGTATGGACGCTGCTCTCCACCGTCTGGCCATCCTCCAGATTGGAGTAGACCAGCGCGCCGCTGTCATTGCGCCGGATGGTAAAGCAGAAATTGGTGCGCTCGCTGTCCAGCGCATATTCCAGGTCGCTGAGGCGCTGCTGATCCAGGTAGGACAGCGGAGCCTCCCAGGCCTGATACTGGAGCAATCGGGCCAGTTCTTCCACCTGCACCATGCGGTTGCTCATGTATTGGGCGCAGGAGTTGCTGGAGTAGTAGCCTACGCCGGTCCACAGGGTGTCCCACTGGGAGAGGATAAACAGGGTGGCCCAGAAGCCCCCAACGCCGGTGCCCAGGGCCAGAAGGAAGGCGATCGCCTTCACCGCCAGCCGGGTCCCCAGTTTTTTCATGGTGTTTCCCCCTCCTTTTGAATGGGTCAAAGCTTTTCCATCTTGTAGCCCAACCCCCACACCACTTTAATGTATCTGGGGTTGGCCGGATCGATCTCGATTTTTTCTCTCAGGTGACGGATATGGACTGCCACGGTGTTCTCCGAACCCAGGGAGGGATCGTTCCATACCAGCTCGTAGATCTGGCTGGTGGAAAAGACCCGGCCCGGGTTTTTCAGCAGCAGAAGGAGAATATTGTACTCCAAGGGGGTCAGGTTCACCCGGTCCCCATCCACGGTGACCGACTTGGCGCTGTCGTCCAGGACAATGCCGCCGTTGGTGAGCAGCTGGGTGTTCTCACTGGCGCCGCTTTTGCCGCCCAGGCTGGTATACCGCCGCAGCTGGCTCTTCACCCGGGCGATGACCTCAATGGGGTTGAAGGGCTTTGTGATGTAGTCGTCGGCGCCGATGTTCAGCCCCAGCACCTTGTCGGAGTCCTCACTCCTGGCGGTGAGCAGGATAATGGGAACGTTAAACTTTTCCCGCAGCTTGGCGGTAGCCCGGATGCCGTCCAGGCCGGGCATCATGATGTCCATCAGGATCAGGTCCACCGGCTGGGCCTCCGCCGCCTTGACGGCCTCCAGCCCGTCGTAGGCCTTGACGGTGCGGTAACCTTCACTGGTCAGATAGATATCCAGGGCAGAAACAATGTCGCGGTCGTCGTCACAGACAAGAATGGTATACATAGGCTCACCTCGTATGCTGCAAAGAATAGCAGACGTCTTTTAAGGGAGGAACCGGAATTTTCTTAAGAAGCCTTTAAGAGCGTCCGGTCTGATGTGTGTTGTATCTCATTGTACCTCCAACCGCCGGTAAAAGCAAATGCAGGGGTAAAGGATCCCTTCGTCTTTTCTATGGAAAGGAAAAAACTGTGAAAAATGGTATCGGGTCGTAAAAAAGACTTGCGGATTAAGAGATGGTCGGATATAATGATGGAAAAAAGCATATTGCGGCGTCCCTGCCGTGCCGTGAAGCGGCCGGCGGGGCTCGCCGTCTTTTTGTGGCTGCGGAAGGAGGCGGGCAACGATGGTGCTCCGGATGGAGAATGGCGACGCCTGGGCGCTGCTCGCCCGTCTGATCAGGGAGAACTTTGGCCGGACGGAACTGCCCCGGGTGGCCCGCATGGAGTCGGGGAAGCCCTGGTTTCCGGATGTGCCCGGCCTGCACTTTAACCTGAGCCACAGCGGCGGCCTGGCCCTGTGCGGCGCAGGCGAGGCTCCGCTGGGGGTGGATGTGGAACGGGTGCGGCCCCGGCGGGCGGGACTGGCCCGTTATGTGCTCTCGGAGGAGGAGTTTGCCTGGTTTCAGGGCCGGGGCGGGGACTGGGGAAGCCTGTATACCCTGTGGACCCTGAAGGAGGCCAAGGTCAAGTGCCTGGGGACCGGCCTGCGTCAAGCGCCCCGGACCATTGGCGTGCCTCTGCTGGAGCCGGGACAGACGGGGGAACAAGACGGCCTGCGCTTTGGGGCCTACGCCGGTCCGGACTGGCGGGCGGCGGTGTGTACCGCTGGAAAAGAGCCCCTGCCCCGGCAGGTCTGGGCGGGAAAGTGACAATCTGTTTCTTTTTCTTAATATCTTTTTAAGAAACAGGCTCTGATTTTCTAAAAGAACACCCGCTATACTTGACCATGAGAAAGAGTATCGTGAGGAGGGAGCAGCGTGAATATCCTGATCGTAACGGGTAAGTTCGGCATGGGCCACTGGTCGGCCTCCATGTCCCTGCGTCAGCAGCTGCTGCGGGCATTCCCGGAGGCACAGGTGGAGGTCATGGACCTGATCGCCTATACCAACCACAACTCCGAGTCCATGTACAAGTGGTTCAATGTCCTGGTGACCCGGGGCAGCGGACTGTTCAACCTTTATTATAAGTTTACCCAGAACAAGGATTCCGACGAACGGCCCCTGAATGATGAGCAGTGCCCCGACCGGGTGGAGGAGCTCTTCGAGCGCAAGCGGCCCGATGTGATCATCGCCACTCATCCCATCTGTGCCCGCATTGTGGCCCGCTGGAAGAAGGAGACGGGGAGCAGCCTGCCCATGGTGACCTGTGTCACCGACCTGACCAGCCATTCCGAGTGGATCCACCGGGTTACCGACTGCTATCTGGTGGGCACCGAGGAGATCAGGGAGCGGCTGGCGGCCAAGGGAGTCAGCCGGGACATCATCTGCGTCACCGGAATTCCCGTCCGGGCGGAGTTCAAGCTGCCCGTCCACCGGGGCGACCGAAAGGAACGCAACCTGCTCATTATGGGCGGCGGCCTGGGCATGATGCCCCGGAAGGATTCCTTCTATGAGGCGCTGGACACCATGCCTGGCGTACATACCACCATCATTACCGGCCGCAACCAGAAGCTGTACGACCGGCTGGTCAACAAATATGAGAACATCCGGGTGATCGGCTTTACCGACCGGGTCTATGAATATATGGCCTGGGCCGACCTGGTGCTCACCAAGCCCGGCGGCATCACCATGTTTGAGAGCATTTTCTCCGAGCTGCCCATTCTGGCCTGGGAGCCCTTCCTGGAGCAGGAGAAGAACAACGCCCGTTTCCTGGTGAAGCGGGGACTGGGCCGGGTGGCGGCCAAGGAACCCGATGAGTGTCTGACCGCCATTCGGGAACTGATCTATGACGACTATACGCTGGCCGATATGTCGGCCAAAATGCACGCATTGAAAGAACAGCTGGAGCAGGAGAGCCTGACCCATATCCTGGCCCGGCTGACTGCGGGAAAAGGGGTGTGCGCCTGATGGACAAACGGAAGAGCTTGGTCGGTATCGGGCTGATCCTGGCTCTCATGGCCTTTACCGGCTATATGCTGCTCCGGGATATGTCCTTCTCGCGGCTGGCCAGCACCCTGCGGCAGCTCAATCCCCTGTGGCTGCTGGTGGGGCTGGGTATGATGTTCGTGTTTGTGGGCAGCGAGGCCCTGTGTTCCAGGATCGTTTTGGGGCGTCTGGGCCATAAGGTGCGCTACCGCCGCTGCCTGGGCTATTCCTTTGTGGGCTTTTACGTCAGTTCCATTACCCCCTCCTCTACCGGCGGTCAGCCGGCTCAGGTCTACTATATGTCCAAGGACAATATCCCGGCGGCCCACGGCGCGCTGAATATGATGCTCATCGCGGTGTGTTATCAGGCGGTGGTCATCGTCTATGCTCTGGCGGCGGCCCTGACCCACTTTTATCTGGTGCAGAATCTGGGGAGCGGTCTGGGACTGCTGCTGCTCTACGGTGTGGTGGTCAACGGAAGCCTGACGGTGGGAATGCTCTCCCTCATGTTTCTGCCCAACGCTGCCCGCAAGCTCACCGGCGGCGTGCTCAAACTGCTGGTGAAGGTGCGCATCATCCGCAATGGGGACAAGGCCCGCCAGCGGCTGGAGAAGCAGATGGAGGAGTACCACAAGGGCGCCCAGTGCGTCAAACAGAATCCGGGTATGATGGTGGGCCTGGTGCTCATCACCATCATCCAGCTCACCGCTCTCTTCTCCATTCCTGTGGCGGTATACTACGCATTCGGCCTGTCGGGCGCCAGTCCGATGGAGATCATCGCCACCCAGGCGCTGGTGACCCTGGCGGTGGCCAATCTGCCGCTGCCCGGCGCCGTGGGCGCCTCTGAGGGCGGCTTTGTGACCGCCATGGCCCTCTTCTTCGGTTCCAGCCTGGTGACGCCTGCCGTGCTGGTGTCCCGGGGCATCAGCTTCTACTCCTTCCTGGTGATCAGCGCCATTGTCGCGCTGGCGGTCCATCTGCGGACCCGCCGCCAGCGGAGAATGGAGGATTCCACCCCTTACCCTAAGCAGGCCCGGGGGCCTATCGTGACCTGAAAAACGGCGTCCTATGGACGCCGTTTTTTCCTCTTGTGCCGCCGGGCCGGGTGCATTATAATCAGGGAGAAGAACAAAGGAGGCGGGATGATGTACTATTTGGGGATCGATCTGGGCGGCACCAACGTGGCTGCCGCTGTGGTGACTGAAAACGGTGAACTTTTGGGCAAGGTCAGTCTGCCAACCCCCCGGGGTGTGCCGGCGGAACAGGTAGCCGATCAGATGGCGGCAGCCTCCCGGGCGACGGTGGAGCAGGTGGGCCTGTCCATGGATGATATTGAGTCGGTGGGCATTGGTTCCCCCGGTACCATTGAGCCTGATACCGGCGTGATCCGGTTCTGGTCCAACCTGGACTTTTCCAATGTGCCCCTCACCGCCCTGATGGAGGAGCGGCTGAACAAAAAGATCTACCTGGAGAACGACGCCAATGCCGCCGCTCTGGGCGAATTTGCCGCCGGCGCCGGCAAGGGCAGCCAGTCCATGATCGCCATTACCCTGGGTACCGGTGTGGGCGGCGGCGCTGTCCTCAACGGCAAGCTGTATACCGGCTTCAACTACGCCGGCATGGAAGTGGGCCACTTTGTCATTGAGCACGACGGCCGGCTGTGTACCTGCGGCCGGAAGGGCTGCTTTGAAGCCTACTGCTCCGCTACCGCCCTCATCAAACGGACCCGTGAGGTCATGGAGGAACACCCCGACTCCAAGCTGTGGGAGTTGGCGGGCACTCTGGAGGCGGTCAACGGCCGCACCCCCTTTGACGCCGCCGCCCTGGGCGACGCGGCCGCCGGAAAGGTCATCGATGAGTATGTGGATTACCTGGGCTGCGGCGTGGCCAGCCTGGTGAACATCTTCCAGCCGGAGGTGTTCTGCATCGGCGGTGGGCCCTCCGCTCAGGGGGAGACGCTGATGGCTCCCGTGCGCTACATCCTGAATCGGGAGGACTACGCCCGCAACAGCGTCCACCGTACCCGGCTGGTGCGGGCGGCTCTGGGCAACGACGCCGGTATCATCGGCGCGGCCCTGCTGCCCCTTTTCCGATAAACCCAAACAGGGCCCGCCGGACGGCGGGCCCTGTGCTTTTGGGGCGGCTTACTCCACCGGCTCGTAGCCGTCGCAGCAACAGTCGGACTCTTCCTGCTCCTTGCCATCCTCCGGCCGGGGAAAAGCCAGCAGGGACAGACCGAACAGCGCAGCCGCCCCCAGAGCAATGATCTGAAGCCGGTGTTCCTCCAGCCAGGGACGGCGCTCCTCCAGAGCAGGCAACTTGAGGGCGCCCGCGTACAGCAGAGCCGCGCCGCCGCCGCACAGTGCCAGCCGGAGCAGGACGTGCATCTTGTCTGAAATGGGCTCCATGGATACCCCTCCTTTGATTCCAGTATAGCGGAGAAGGAGGGCCCCCATGACCCCGGTTTAAGAAATTGTGGAGAATTGGTTAAGATTTATCCGGCGGCCTTGTATGTGCCGGAAAAATCAGCTATAATGTGACAAGATTTTGGAAATTGTCCGTCCTGAGGACGGAATTTACAGTATTGAGGGCGACTACATGAAAGGCAAGCAGAAACAGCATCCATCTCCCCAGCCCGTCCCCCGTCCTCGCCGGGACGTGCCCCGGGTGAGTGCCGATCCCAATCTGGGCCTGACCATGACCCAGGTGCGGGAGCGCCAGCAGAACGGCTGGGCCAACGATCCGGTGGAATCCCCCACCAAGACCGTAGGCCAGATCGTGCGCGCTAACGTCTTTACTTTCTTCAATTTTATTTTTGTGGTGCTGGCTGCTTTGCTGATCTTTGTGGGATCGGTGGAGGATCTGCTGTTCCTGCTCATCGCCATGGCTAACACCGGTATCGGCATTTTGCAGCAGCTGCGCTCCAAGCAGACCATCGACAAGCTGAACCTGTTGGCCGCCCCCAGGGCCAACGTGGTGCGGGAAGGGCAGCTTGGCTCGGTGCCCGCCGCCCATCTGGTGCGGGACGACGTGGCTGAGCTGGCCTCCGGAGACCAGATACCCGCCGACGCCACGGTGCTGGCCGGTCAGATCCAGGTCAACGAGGCCCTCATTACCGGCGAGGCCGATGCCATCATCAAGCGGCCGGGAGACGCCCTGCTCTCCGGTTCCTTTGTGGTGGCGGGACGCTGCCGGGCCCGGCTGGACCGGGTGGGGGCGGAGTCCTACGCCGCCCGCCTCACCCTGGAGGCCAAAAAGGACGTCACCGTGGGCAAGAGCGAGATGATGTCCTCCCTGGACAAGCTGATCCGGGTCATCGGTATCCTGCTCATCCCCATCGGCATCGCCCTGTTTGCCAAGGAATTTTTCATCGTGGGCCGCACCTTCCAGGAGACGGTGGTGTCCACGGTGGCCGCCCTCATCGGCATGATCCCCGAGGGCCTCTACCTGCTGACCAGCGTGGCTCTGGCGGTGAGCATGATCCGGCTGGCCCAGGGCAAGGTGCTGGCCCAGGATATGAACTGTATCGAGACCCTGGCACGGGTGGACGTGCTGTGTGTGGACAAGACAGGCACCATCACCGAACCCCGGATGGAGGTGGGCGAGGTGGTGTACCTGGACCCGGAAAAGTACGCCGAGACCGAGGTCACCGAGATCCTCAACGCCTTTTATCAGGTTTCCGAGGCGGACAACGATACTGCCCGGGCCATGCAGAAGAAGTTCCACGGCCGGTCGGCCTGGCACGCGGAAAAGACCATCCCCTTCACCTCCGCCACCAAGTGGAGCGCCGCCGTCTTTCCCGGCCACGGCGCCTATCTGGTGGGCGCTCCCGAGTTCATCCTGGGGCCCCGGTACGGGGATCTGAAGGAGCAGGTGGACCCCTGGTCCGCCAAGGGCTACCGGGTGCTGTTGGCCGCAGAATACCAGGGGATGCCCGACCAGAAGGGGCTGGACCCCCGGCGGGTGTGCCCCATGGCCCTGGTGCTGCTGTCCAACCGGGTGCGGGAATCGGCGCCCAAGACCTTCCAGTTCTTTGCGGAGCAGAAGGTGGCCGTTAAGGTCATTTCCGGCGATAACCCGGTGACGGTGGCCGAGGTGGCCCGTCAGGCGGGCATCCAGGGGGCGGACTGCTATGTGGACGCCGCCACCCTCCACTCCGATGCCGACATGGACCGGGCGGTGCGGGAATTTACCGTGTTCGGCCGGGTCACCCCCGACCAGAAGCGCAAGCTGGTCCAGGCCCTTCAGCGGGCGGGCCACACCGTGGCCATGACCGGCGACGGCGTCAACGACGTACTGGCCCTGAAGGACGCCGACTGCGGCATTGCCATGGCCTCCGGTGCGGAGGCCGCCTGCCACGCCGCTCAGCTGGTGCTCCTTAACTCCGACTTTGCCGCCATGCCCAAGGTGGTGGCCGAGGGCCGTCGGGTCATCAACAACATCCAGCGTGCCGCCGCCCTCTATCTGGTGAAAAACATCTTCTCCTTTTTCCTGTCCATCATCTCTCTGTTTGCCACCTTCCCCTACCCGGTGACCCCGCTGCAGATCTCCTTCCTCAGCGCCGTCACCATCGGCGTGCCCTCCCTCTTCCTGGCTCTGGAGCCCAACCACGCCCTGGTAAAGGGAAAATTTCTTACCAACGTGTTCCGGGCAGCCCTGCCCGGCGGCCTTACCGACCTGATCATCGTGCTGGGGCTGGAGGCCTTCTATCTGGTGTTCGGCTTCACCACCGACGAGCTGTCCACCATGTCCACCATTCTGCTGGTGGTCATCGGCCTGCTGGTGCTCTATCAGGTGTGTAAGCCCTTCGACTGGAAGCGGCGGGTGCTGATGATCGCCATGAGCGCCTCCTCCGCGGTGGCCATCATCTGGTTCGGGGCCAGCTTTGGCCTGAGCCAGCTGACCATCCAGTCCTTCCTGGTGCTGGTGGTGTTCCTGTGCCTGTCCTACCCGGTGATGAACGTGCTGCTGAAGGTATGTCAGTACGGCGCCCTGCTGTGGGACAAGGCCAGACATATGAGGCGCCGCACATGAGTCTGACGGTACGGCCCTACCGTCCGTCGGACTGCCCCATTCTGGCGGAGCTCTTTTATCAGACGGTTCATGGGGTGTGCGGACAGGACTATACCCTGCGGCAGCTGGATGCCTGGGCCGACGGCCAGGTGGATCTGGCGGCCTGGGACGCCTCCTTTCAGGCCCATACCACTCTGGTGGCGGAGTGGGACGGGATGATTGCCGGATTTGCCGACCTGGCCGGCGACGGCTACCTGGACCGGCTCTATGTCCATAAGGATCTCCAGGGCCGGGGGATTGCCACCGCCCTGTGCGACGGCCTGCCCGGCGCCCGGCTGACCCATGCTTCTCTTACCGCCCGGCCCTTCTTTGAACACCGGGGCTGGCGGGTGGAGCGGGAGCAGCAGGTGGAACGCCATGGGGTCAAATTGACCAATTTTGTCATGGTATGGGAACCGCCCTGTGCGCTCATATGACAAGAAATTACCTTTACTTTTCCTCTGCGTCCTGATATAATGAGCGGAGAATTGAATCGTATCCGCAGTTGCGGCAGTGCCGCGAAAGGGGAAGCCGGTGCAAATCCGGCGCAGTCTTACCTCTACTGTAAGCGTGGACGAAGGCGCAAATACCATTGGCCCGTGGGGCTGAGAAGGTGCGCCGGAGGAGGAAACGCAAGCCAGGAGACCCGCTGCAGGGATACCGTATTGCGTAGCTCTGAGGTGGAGAGGTGCGGCATTTTTTCATTGAAAAAGGCCCTCCCCAAAGCTGGGGAGGGCCTTTTTGTGTCGAAGGAGGCGGTCTGGTGCTGGAACTGTATATCCCGGTGGGGAACAAGCAGCTGCGCTGCGGCTATACCACCGGCACTTGCGCTGCCGCCGCTACAGCCGGGGCGGTCCGGCTGCTGCTTACCGGGGAGGCTTTGCCCGCGGTGCGGGTGGATACCCCTGCGGGGATCACGGTGGAGGCTGAACTGCTGGAGCAGTCCGCCGGAACCGGCTGGGCTACCTGTGCCGTCCGGAAGGACGGCGGAGACGACCCGGATGTGACAAACGGAACCCTGATCTTCGCACGGGCGGAAAAAACCGACACCCCCGGCATTATCATCGACGGCGGTACCGGCGTGGGCCGGGTGACCCGGCCCGGACTGGACCAGCCGGTAGGCGCAGCTGCCATCAACTCCACCCCCCGGCGGATGATCCGGCACCAGGCGGAGGAGGAGATGGCCAGGGCGGGCTATACCGGCGGGCTGTCCATCACCATTTCGGTGCCGGAGGGGGAGGCCCTGGCCGCCCACACCTTCAACCCCCGGCTGGGTATTGAAGGGGGCATCTCCATCCTGGGTACCAGCGGCATCGTCCGCCCCATGAGCGAGGCCGCCCTCATTGACTCCCTCTACCTGGAGCAGGATATGGCCAAAGCCGCAGGCGTGACCGATCTGCTGGTCACCCCCGGCAACTACGGGGATTCCTTCGCGGAGGGGACTCTGGGCCTGGACTTGACCCACCGCTGCACTTGCAGCAACTATCTGGGTCACGCCATCGACCACGCTGCCGGGCTGGGCTTCCGATCCTTCCTGCTGGTGGGCCACCTGGGCAAGCTGATCAAGGTGGCGGCGGGGAACATGAACACCCACTCCAAGGTGGCCGATGGCCGGCGGGAGACCCTCACCGCCCACGCCGCCCTGACGGGCGGGAGCCCGGCGCTGCTGAAAGCCCTCTTTGCCTGCCCTACCACCGACGCGGGGGTGGAGTTGCTGAAAGAGGAGGGGCTGCTGGAGCCGGTGATGGCCTCCATTGCCCAGGCTCTGGAGGAGGTGCTGCACCACCGGGCCGGGCCCGACCTGGCCATTGAGGCGGTGTTCTTCTCCAACCAGTACGGACTGCTGGGCAAGACAACAGGGGCGGAGAAGCTGCTGGCCCTTCACCGGAACGGGCGGATGTGGGCATCCGCCCCTACGGAACGTTGATATTTGTAGGGGCCGATGCCTACATCGGCCCGCACTCATACAGACAGGAGAATGATTATGGTACATTTCATCGGCGCGGGCCCCGGTGGGGCCGATCTCATCACCGTGCGGGGCGCCAGGCTGCTGGGGGAGGCGGACGTCATCATCTATGCCGGTTCCCTGGTGAACCCCGCCCTGCTGGATTATAAAAAGGAAGGCTGCCAGGTCTATGACAGCGCCAAGATGACCCTGGAAGAGGTCATTGAGGTAATGAAGGACACCGAGGCCAGGGGGGGCACCACTGCCCGGCTCCACACCGGCGATCCCTCTCTGTACGGCGCCCACCGGGAGCAGATGGACGAGCTGGACAAACTGGGTATCTCCTACGACGTGACCCCCGGTGTGTCCTCCTTCTCCGGAGCGGCTGCTGCCCTCTGCGCGGAGTATACTCTGCCCGATGTATCACAGTCGGTTATCATTACCCGCATGGCGGGCCGTACCCCGGTGCCCGAGGGAGAGCAGCTGCGGAAGATGGCCTCCCATGGCTGCACCATGGTACTCTTCCTGTCCACCGGCCTGCTGGAGCAGGTGGAGGAGGAGCTGATGGCGGGGGGCTATTCTCCCGACACCCCGGCGGCCATCGTGTACAAGGCCACCTGGCCGGAGGAGAAGGTGTACCGCTGCACCGTGTCCACCCTGGCGAAAACCGCCAAGGAGAACCATGTAACCAAGACGGCCCTCATTACTATCGGTTATTTTCTGGGGGATGATTACCAGCGGTCCAAGCTGTACGACCCCACCTTTACCCATGAATTCCGGGAGGCCAGCAAGTGATGGCGGCCATCATTGCCTTTACCCGGCGGGGGGCGGCTTTGGGCCGTACCCTGGCTGACGCGCTGGAGGCCACCCTCCATGTGCCTGCCCGGTTCGCCCCTGAAGTGGGGGCGGAGGCCTATGACAGCCTGGAGGGCTGGACGGAAAAAGCCTGGACCGAAGCGGACGCTTTGATCTTTGTGGGAGCGGCAGGCATCGCCGTCCGGGCCATTGCCCCCCATGTGAGGGATAAATTTACCGACCCCGCCGTGATAAGCGTGGACGAGACGGGGCGGTTTGCCATCCCCCTGCTGTCCGGTCATGTGGGAGGGGCCAATGAGCTGGCGGTGAAGGTGGCCGCCCTTACCGGCGGTCAGGCGGCGGTGTCCACCGCCACCGACGTCAACGGCCTGTTCGCCGTGGACGTGTGGGCCAGGGAGCGGGACATGGTCATCACCGACCGGGTGCTGGCCAAGGAGATCTCCGCCGCCCTGCTGGAGGGGAAGCCGGTGGGCTTTGCCAGCGACTTTGACCACCCCTGCCCGGTGGGACTGACCGGGGACCCGGCGGAGCTGGGTGTGTGGGTGACCTATCGGAAGGAAAAGGGCCCCTTTTCCCGTACCCTGCGGCTGGCCCCCAGGGGATTGATTCTGGGGATCGGCTGCCGGAGAGGCACCCCCATGGAGACCATCCGGGGGGCGGTGGAGGAGGCCTTGTCCGGCTATGAGTGCCAGGCGGTGGCCCAGGTGGCCACCATTGATTTGAAACAGGACGAACCAGGCCTGCTGGCCTTCTGTGCCGCCCATAACCTGCCCCTGTCCGTCTTTTCGGCGGTGGAGCTGGAACAGGCGGAGGGAACCTTCACCCCGTCCGCCTTTGTGGCCCGTATCACCGGGGTGGACAACGTGTGCGAGCGGGCGGCAGTGTGTGCCGGAGGGACTATTCTGGTGCCCAAGCAGGCAAAAAACGGCGTCACCGTGGCGGTGGCGGGAAGGAAGATCCTATGAAAAAAGTAACTGTCATCGGACTGGGCCCCGGCGGGGGCGCCGACCTCACCGGCCGTGCCCGGGCCGCTTTGGAAGGGTGCGACCTGATCGTGGGCTATACCGCCTATATTGAACTGGTCAAGCCGGATTTCCCGGAGAAAGAGGTGCTGTCCACCGGGATGCGCCGGGAGGTGGACCGCTGCCGGGCTGCCGTGGAGGCCGCCCTCACCGGCAAGGATGTGGCGGTGGTGTGCTCCGGCGATTCCGGCGTGTACGGCATGGCGGGGCTCATCTACGAGGTGGCCCAGGAGTATGACCCCATCGAGATCGAAGTGGTGCCCGGCATCACCGCCGCCTGCGGCGGCGCCGCTGTGCTGGGCGCCCCCCTGACCCACGATTTCGCGGTGATCTCCCTGTCCGATCTGCTCACCCCCTGGGAGAAGATCGAGAAGCGTTTGAGCGCCGCCGCCCAGGCGGACTTCGTCATCTGCCTCTACAACCCCTCCAGCCGGAACCGGCCCGACTATCTGCAGCGGGCCTGCGACATCCTGCTGCGGGACAAGGCCCCCAACACCGTGTGCGGCACCGTCCGCAACATCGGCCGGGATGGGGAGGAGGGCAAGCTCCTCACCCTGGCCCAGCTGCGGGATACCCAGGTGGATATGTTCACCACCGTGTTTATCGGCAACAGCCAGACCAAGGTGCTGGGCGGTAAGATGGTCACCCCCCGTGGCTACCTCCAGCGGGGGGAATAAGATGAACATCCTGCTCTTCGGCGGCACCGGCGAGGGGAGAGAGTTGGCCCAGTGGCTGCTGGATCAGAAGATTCCCACCCTGGTGTGTGTGGCCACTGAGTACGGTGAGACCCTCCTGCCCCCTGAGGCGGAGGCCCATGTGGGCCGGATGGACCGGGGGGAGATGGAGGCTCTGATGGCCTCCCGCCCCTTCACCCATGTGGTGGATGCCACCCACCCCTACGCTGTGGAGGTGACCGCCAACATCAAGGCGGCGGCGGAAGGAGTAGGTCTGCCCCTCCTGCGGCTGGTGCGCCAGTCCGACGGAGAGGATCTGTGCCACAAGGCGGGAGACATGGCCGGGGCGGCGTATATGCTGGAGCGGCTGCCGGGCAACGTGCTGCTCACCACCGGCAGCAAGGAGCTGGACGCCTTTGCCAAGCCTGGCCTGGTGGAGCGGTGCTATCCCCGGGTGCTGCCCATGGCGGACTCCCTGGACCGCTGCCTGAAGCTGGGTTTTCCGCCCAAAAACATCATCTGTATGCAGGGCCCCTTCTCCAAGGAGCTGAATGTGGCCCTGCTGAAGCAATATCACATCAAGACTCTGGTGACCAAGGACACCGGGGGTTACGGCGGGTTCCGGGAGAAGGCGGAGGCCGCCCGTGAGGCGGGGTGCGCGCTGCTGGTGGTGGAGCGGCCCCGGGCTGAGACCGGCCTGACCCTGGAAGAATGTAAGGAGAAACTGCTGCGGGAGGGAG
>PPYE01662206.1_pt1 | contig 28910 bp, 22 predicted proteins | sample 1559881 | NCBI WGS metagenome assembly PPYE01 (sample SAMN08240022, study PRJNA423297) | Human gut metagenome, whole genome shotgun sequencing project. | reverse complement strand
TCATTGATCACGACACTCCCGCCGGCTCCGTGGCGGTGGCGGAAAAACAGAAAGCCCTGCTGGACTGGGCCCGGCAGACCGGCGCCGTCTTCCGCTCCGGCCGGGGCATCGGGTATGCCCTGCTGCTGGAGTCCGGGCTGCGGGAGGGCGAGATCGTCCTCTCCGGCGGAGCCCATGCCGCGGCGGTGGGAGCCGCCGGCGCGGTGGGCCTGTCCCTGCCTCCGGCGGAGCTGGCCGGCGCGCTGGAGAGCGGGCAGATCTCCCTGTCCCCGGCTCCGCCGCTGCGGCTGGCGGTGACCGGCCCGCTCTCTCCCTATCTCTCCGTCCGGGATCTGGCCTGGACCCTGATCCGGAGCGGCCAGTGCAGCGGAAAAGCCGTGGTCATCCGGGCGCCGCAGCTGACCGCCGCCCAGGCCATGGACCTGTGCGGCCTGCTGGGCGCCGCCGGAGCTGTGACCGCGCTCTGTGTGCGGGAGGACTTCCCGGCAGATGAGACGGTGGATCTGACTGCCCTTCAGCCCATGGCAGCGCCGCCCGGGGACGCCGCGCGGGTCGTTCCCGCCGGAGAAACCGACGGACTGCGGGTGAATCAGGTGTTCATCGGCGGCTGCGGCGGCGGGAGCCTGGAGGCCCTGCGGGAGACAGCGGACCTCTGGCAGGGCCGGACCGTATGCCCCTATGTGCGGGTCATGGTGGCGCCCGCCACTTCCTCTGTCTATGTCCAGGCACTAGAGGAAGGGCTTCTGGATGTTTTTCTGGATGCCGGGGCGTTGGTGATGAACCAGGGCTGTTCCGCCTGCTGGGCCCAGAGCCAGGGGCGGTGCGATCAGGCGGAGGCGTTCGTTTCCACCGGCTCCATCAACTGTGCCGGCTGGGCGGGCAGAGCCCACAGCGGCATCTGCCTGACCACGGTCCGCCGGGCAGCCCAGGCGGCGCTGTCCGGCAGTCTCTATGGTTCCTGAGAGGAGGTCCGCCATGGAACAGACGTTTTGCAGCCGCATCTGGCGGCTGGGTGACAATATCGATACTGATATCATCATCATGAGCAAGTATCTGGCCAAGCCCTCCCTCCGGGAGATGGTCCCCCATCTGTTCGAGCCCCTGCGGCCGGAGCTGGCCGCCCGGCTGCGGCCCGGGGATGCCATCGTGGCCGGGGAGAACTTCGGCTGCGGCTCCTCCCGGGAGATGGCTGCCTCCGTCCTCAAAACCGCGGGCATCCGCTGCATCATCGCCAAGAGCTTTGCCAAGATCTTTTTCCGCAATGCCATCAACAACGGCCTGCTGCTGATTGAGTGCCGGGACCTGTATGACCGCTGCCGGGAAGGCGACACCGTGGAGGTGGAAGTGGGGCGGCAGATCATCTGCAACGGCACGGCTTACCCTGTCCCCGGCATGAGCCCGGAGGTACTGGATATCCTCCGTTACGGCGGCCTGGCGTCCCGGATGCGGGCTCTGGACAAATCTGTCCCGGCCGCTCCCGCTCCACGCGACACCCTGCGGGACGTGCACCGTCCCGGCCATACCCTGGCGGAGCAGCTCCTCATCCACAACACCGGCGCACAGGATCTACGCCCCGGAGACGTGGTGACGGTCCGGGTGGACGAGGCGGTCCTCCATGATATCTACACCCCTTATATCTTCCAGCAGTTCCGGGACATGGGATTCGATCATGTGTATGACCCGGATCGGATCTCCGTCATGGTGGACCACCTGTATCCCACCTGCCTGGATGACGACCCCCGGTGCTTCCGGTATAGCCGCCGGTTTCAGGACGAGTATGGTGTGAAGCGCCTCTATGTGGCCGACGGGATCAGTCACCAGCTGGCGCTGGAGGAACATCTCGCCGCCCCCGGCAAGATCATCTTCGGCACGGACAGCCACACCACCACCTACGGTGCCGTGGGCGCCTTCGCCTCCGGCGTCGGCTATACGGAGATGGCCTCCATCATCGGCTGCGGGCGGCTGTGGGTCCGGGTCCCCTCCGCCATCAAGGTGGTGGTGAACGGGCCCTTGCCCAAAGGCGTCTTTCCCAAGGACATCATCCTGCGGGTACTGGGAGACCTGACTGCCGCCGGCGCCATATACAAGTCCCTGGAATTCACAGGCTCTACCATTCAGCAGCTCAGCATCTCCGGCCGGGCCGCCATCGCCAACATGGCAGTGGAGTGCGGGGCCAAAGCGGCCCTGTTCGCCCCGGACGAAAAGACCGCCGCCTTCTGCGGCGTGGACCTGGCGGACTGTGACTGGCTTCGCTTTGACGGGGATGCCCGGTACGAACGGGTCCTGACCTATGACGCAGGCACTTTCCGGCCTTACCTCTCCTGCCCCTACGGGGTGGACAACGTACACCCCATTGAGGATGTAGCGGGCACGCCGGTGGATCAGGTGTTCATCGGCAGCTGCACCAATGGCCGTCTGGAGGATCTGGCCGCGGCGGCGGCAGTGCTGAAAGGACACGCCATCGCCCCCTTTGTCCGGCTGATCGTGACGCCGGCCTCCAGAGCTGTCCACCGGGAGGCCGCCCGGCTGGGATACCTGAAGACGCTGGTGGAGGCAGGCGCCATGGTGACCCATCCATACTGCTCTCTGTGCCAGGGCCGCAGCGGCGGTCTGGTCAGCGGAGAGCAGGTGGTCGTCGGCACCCACAACCGCAACTTCATCGGCCGTATGGGCAGCCCTGCCGCCCGGACTTTTCTGGCCAGTCCCGCAGTGGCCGCGGCCTCCGCGCTGGTGGGACGCATCGCCGACCCCGCGCCCTATCTGTGACGGTCCCAGATCAGGCCCGCTTCCGGGGTACCCCAACACAGGCCCCCGGCTGTCTGGTGTAGCCGGGAGCCTGTGTTCTGTGAGGGTCGGGTGAGCGGGCTTTATGTCCGAGTGTAATTCTCCACAAAGTTCAGGATGGTCTTGTTGAACTGCTCCGGGTCCTCCAGGAACATCACATGTCCCAGATCCAAGAATTCGTGGAAGCAGCAATTACCATTCACCAAATCCCGATAGTACCGCCCCATTTCGATCCCCCGGGGGATGGCCGGGCTGTCCGCACAGCACAGCAGGAGGGGAATGTCGATCTTGGAGAGAGTCTCTGTATAATCCTTGAACAAAAAATCGTTATACAGAGCAAAGGCGATATATACCGGCAGCTTCTTCATTTCCGTACTGGCCCAGTCCTCGTCCTCCTGACAAGGCGGTGTATGGAAGCAGAGCCGGGTAAACGTCCGGGCGTAATCATCGTGGTGGGAGAGCGCGTTCTCCAAGGTGGCAGTCATGGCGTCCATGTTGAAGCCCGCCAAAGAATGGCTGTTCCAGGACTCCGGCGAAAAAGGGTACAAGGCAGAGTCGATGACGCCGATCTTCTTCAGATGCTCGTCGCCGAACTGCTCGTAGTACTCCATCACCACACTGCTGCCCATAGACCAGCCCAGCAGTGTCACATCCTCCAGGCCCAAATACTCAATGAGTTCATGAACATCCTTGGCACAGCGGTCCATAGTGAGATTTTGAAGCGTTTTTGACGAAGAACCGTGCCCCCGCCAGTCTATCAGCACCAGCCGGTGATCGGCGGAGAGGGCATCAATATTTTTATAGAAAAATTTGGACGAGCAGAGAAAGCCATGGAGGATCATGATCGGCTCCCCCTTGTCCTTGCCGTAGTCCTCAAAATAGATCCAGGCGCCGTCGCTGACCTGAAGGAAATTGTCCTTGCTCCTGATCATACCTCTACTTCCTTTCTTAGTCTTTCAATGTATCGATCTTGGCATACTTCTCATCATAGTCCTCACAGAAGAACACCTGGAAATATCCCAGCTTGACCCGTTCTTTCTGCGTGGCATAGCTGACAGCCACCAACAGCACCAGAGAGATCAGCCAGGCAGGCAGGAAAGCGTGGACACCCCCCAGCGCCGCAGCCCACCACTCCTTTGTGGATGGGATCACGCCGGAGATGAAATAAAGAATGACGTATGCGGCAAAACCGCCCACCGTAGAGGCGAACATTCCCTTTGCTGTGGCTTTCTTCCAGTACATGCCCACCAGAACAGGGAAGTACCAGGCCGCTGCAAGGGCTGCCAGGGCGAAGTTGATCATGTACTGGGTCAGGGTAGAGGGCTTCAGGGCGATCAACGTCGCCACCAGGGAGATGCCCAATACAAATGCGGTGTTGATGGTGCTCTGGGTCTTGGGAGGCGTGTTTGGCTTCCAGCAGTCCACCACGAAGTCCTTGGCCAGTATGGACGCACCGGCCATGGCCAGCCCCGCGAGAGAGGACTGGATCGCAGCAAAGATCCCGCAGAAAATGATGCCGCCCATCCAGGAGGGCAGGAGATTGGTGGCGTTGAAGATGGTCGTATAGTCCGCAGTCTCCAGGCCGGGGTTAATGGCCCGGGTCAGGGGGCCGGTGAAGCACATGATGCCCTGGATCAGAGTAAATACACAGCAGGAAATGATGACGCCCTGCTTCAGCTTCTTATGGTTGTTGTAGGTCATCGTGACCGACAGGGCGTGGGGTACAGCGCCCAGGCCCACGCCGGCAAACAACGCAGTGCCCATGGCGTTCCAGAAGGTGAAGCCTGTGTCCGCCTGGATCGCGCCGGGGAAGGCGGTGCCCAGATATTCCATGGCGGCCTGGACACTGCCGTACTTTTCCACGTTGTCGGCAATCAGAACACCGATGATGGAGAACGTGGCAATCAGCATGATGACACCTTGAATGCTGGCCACCTTGGCCATGGACTTGATCCCGCCGGAGACGGTGTAGATCACAGTGATGACGATGGTCAGCAGGATGCCCAAGTAGTAGGAGTTGGAGCCGGTGACAGCGGCGAAGACCTTGGCGCCGGAGGTGATCTGACCCACGGCGAAAAAAGTCAGGCCGAAAGCTCCGGTGATAGCCAGCGCCCCCACGACCTTTTTAGACTGGAACCGCAGCCCCAAAAGCTGCTGGAACGTGACGGCACCGGTGCGGTCACGCAGGATCGCCACTTTGCGCCCCACGCTGCCCAGGCCATAGGCAGCAGTCAGGAAACCGGCGTAATAGACCAATGCAGCTGTGAATCCAACGGAATACCCAAGGCCGGGCGCGGCCACCATGGTGCCGCCGGCCATGGAATTTGTAGCGGCGATCATGGCGATGGCAAAGGCTCCCAGCCCGCCGCCGCCCGTCAGAAAGGAGGCTAGGCCGTCTTTACCGCCCTTTTTGGATTGATATTTGATGTAGAAGCCGAAGCCCACGATAACAACGCTGTAAACGGCAAAGATGATCAACATGACCCGAGATGTGGACGCGGTTACAGAGAATCCGCCCAGATCATAACTCATGCTTGTTCCCCTCCCTCTTTCTTGTTCATACTGTCTTTCTTAAACCTTGCGGTCAGCGGAAACTCCTCCCATTTGACCAGCCAGATCATCCCCACCACAAACATGGCCAGATAAATCACGATTGCGCCAGACACCCACATGGGCATGCCCAGAAAGTACCTCATCTCTGCGGGATCGCCGGTTCCGAAGGCGTACATCCAGATGGTGGCGATCACTGTGGCCACCACCCCCAGCACGTGAAAGAACACGGCGTCTTTTTTGCCCACCTCCAGGCGGCGGTCCAGATTGCCCACCTGGGCGGGGTCATAGTCGGTACTCTCCAGATCGACATTTGACAGTTTTTTGTTTTCCATGATTCTCACTCCTTTAAAATTCTCTTCCGGCCGGCAGATTCCGGTCCGGCTTGCTGCTCTTCTTTTTAGCAAAAGATATGCCATTCATTTATTGTCCGTTTTGCCTAAATTGTCCTTGCAATTTTGTCGTTTTCCAAGATATATTAGAAAAAATGCCCTCTGATTTTCTCTGATTCGCGAATTTGTTTTTCGCATTTCGGCGAAATGCAAATTTTTCAGAAAGGAATTGACCACAGCATGGTACAGAGACCGGAAACACATCTGGCCGGGGATCTGGCTTCAACCCCCGCAGCTCAGAAGGAATATGAGTTGTTGAAGATCTTGGCGGAGCACTACTTCGGCAGCATGCTGGTCACGGATGACCGGGGCCGTTTTCTCTATGTCAGCGACGGCACCTGTCGCCTTTTGGGTGTCGACCGTGAGACGCTGCTGCAGCTCTCGATCTATGATACCCTCAAGGGCTACTGCTTTGCCACCAGCGCTTCTTCCATCAAGACGTTGGAAACAAAGCAGGAGTGTCTCAGCAACCACACGCTGACCGCCTCCGGCCGACAGGTGCTTGCCCTGTCCCGGCCTCACTTCGGCCCGGACGGGGAGCTGCAATACGTCCCTACATACAGCTGGGATGAGGAGGAGCTGTACACCTTGCTGGAGAAGTTCGACCAGGAGCGGGACAACGTCCGCAACGTCATTCGCTTCATGCAGGGCACTGACAAAACTCCATCCATGATCATCGCGGAGAGTGATGCCATGGTGAAACTGCTGGAGTATGCCGATCATGTAGCCGCGGTGGACAGCACCGTCATTCTGTACGGCGAGTCCGGCAGCGGCAAGGAGATGTTCGCCAAATACATCCATGCCCGCAGTGACCGAGCCGATCAGGTTTTCATCCCGATCAACTGCGCCTCTCTCCCCCCCTCTTTACTGGAAGAGGAGATGTTCGGTTACGAACGGGGCACCTTTACCGGCGGTTCCAAGGACGGCAGGATCGGCCTGTTCGAGTTCGCCGACAAGGGCACTATCTTTTTGGATGAGATCGGCGAAATATCTCTGGAACTCCAGGCCAAACTGCTGCGGATCATCGAGACCGGCGAAGTCAAGCGTCTGGGCAGCAACCGGATCCAGAAATGCGACGTACGGATCATTGCCGCCACCAATCGGAATCTGCGGGAGATGGTAGAGGAAAAGGCATTCCGGGCAGACCTGTATTACCGATTGAACGTATTGACCATCCACGTGCCGCCTCTGCGGGAACGAGTGGCGGATATCGCCCCACTGACCCGGTACTTTGTCCAGCTTTTCAACAAAAAGTATGGCTTTACAAAACATCTGATGCCCGCTCTGATTCGGGCTCTGGAACAGTGGTCCTGGCCGGGCAATGTCCGAGAGCTTCGCAACACCGTGGAGCGGATGATGGTGGAGAGCCGGGATTCCATCATCGATGCGGCGGCTTTCCGGGAAATCCCACCGGGCATATCCTCTCCAAAAACCAGCGAATGCCCAGTTCCGGACCTTCTGCCCTATCAGCAGGCCATGAATATCTATGAGCGGGAATACCTCTCCGCCATGGTGGCATCCTGCGGCGGGGACCTTCGAAAAGCCGCCGGAAAGATGGAGCTCCACCTTTCCACCCTGTACCGGAAGCTGGAGAAGCTGGGTTTGAAGCCACCCCGGACATCCGGGAACTGCCAGGGCCCCGGAGAAGAACCGCTCCACTGAAAAAGCCGGCATGAAAATTGCTTAATAATTTTGACGCGGTGTTGAACACCGCGGGAGAGAAGGAACCGATTTTGCTGGAGAATCTGCTGTTCAGCCTCAATATGAGCCTGCCCCTCTTCATCGTCATGGGGCTAGGCTGTATTCTCACCCACAAGGGGTTTTTCACAGAGAATTACATTGCCCATACCACCAATCTGGTGTACTACGTACTGCTGCCCGGAAAAATGTTTCTGGACATCGCCACCAGCGATCTCAGCACCGCCTTTGACATCAGATATGTCGCGGTGGCAACGGGCGGCGTGGTGCTGCAGTTCGCGCTGGCCTGGGCAGCCGGCTGGCTGCTGTGTCCGGACCGCAGCAAGCAGAGCGCCTTTTCCCATGCCGCCTACCGGGGCAATTTCGTCTATCTGGGCACGGCTCTTCTGCAAAATATCTATGGAGTCTCCCATGTGCCCAGCGCAACGCTGATCCTGGCGCTGGTGATCCCCCTTTACAATATTCAGGGCGTTGTTCTGATGACTGTCAAGGAGCGCCAGGGCCGGTTCCGCCTGTCCACCGTGCTTCTGAACGTTCTGAAAAACCCCATGATCCTGGCTGTGCTTGCAGCCATCCCCTTCGCCTATTTCAAAATCCAGCTGCCCTTCGTGGTCTCTGAGAGCCTGGGCTATTTCCAGGCCGCCACCAATACCATGGCGCTGCTGGTGGTGGGCGGAAGCATCCGTCTCAGTGCCCTGAAGAACGATCTGCCGCTGCTCATGCGTCTCTGCGGTGTCAAGCTGTTGCTGATGCCGGCCATCTGGGCTGCCATGGGGATCGCCGCCGGCCTTCCGGCGGAGCAGCTGGTCACCCTGATCATCGTCGGCGCCATGCCGGCCGCCGTCAATGTCTACATCATCACAGACAAGATGGGCGGCGACGGAGCCCTGGCCTGCAGCGCCGTAGTAGTGACCCACTTGGTGTCTCTGTTCACCATGACAGCCATCATCTTTGCCATGCGCACAGCGCGGCTCATATAGGGCGTACGCCGTAACGTTTCGAAACATTGTCTCTGTTACATAAGACACGCCATGCAACTCTCCGGTGGTCAAGCGTATCCTCTGCGGACTATATCCGCAGGTCGAACAAATATCATGCCAATCAGCAAATATGGAAAGGAGTTTTTCACAATGGATCTACCGAAACGCATTGAGCTGATCGAAGTCTGCCCCAGAGACGGCTTTCAGAGCGTCCATGATATCATTCCCTTTGAGGGCAAGGTCGCTATCATCAAGAAGCTGGCAGAGGCCGGCTTCAAGCGGCTGGAGGTTGTCTCCTTCGTCAGCCCCAAAGCCATCCCCCAGATGGCCGACGCCAAGGAGGTTGTGGCCGCTGTGCGGGATACGCTGAAGGCGCACGGCGTCCGCACGGTAGCGCTGGTCCCCAACGCCCGGGGCGTGGAGACCGCCGTGGAGTGCGGCATCAACGAACTGACCTATGTCATCAGTGTCAGCCGCTCTCACAACATGGCCAATGTCCGCCGGACGCCGGAGGAATCCATGGAACAGTTCAAGACCCTGATTCAGGAGTACGGCCACAAGATCGACTTCCGCCTGGCTCTGGCTACCGCTCTGGGCTGTCCTTTTGGAGAGGAGATCCGCACCGAGCGGGTGGCGGAAATGGTGCAGTTCGGCCTGGATCTGGGCTGCAAGGAAATCTCCATTGCCGACACGGTAGGCATGTCCAATCCCAAGCGCACCTATGACCTGATGAATGCGCTCACCGCCCAGTTCGGAGCGGACAAGTTCGTCATGCATCTCCACGACACCCGGGGCCTGGCTCTGGCCAACACCCTGGCCGCCATGCAACTGGGCGTCCACAAGTTTGAAACCGCGGCCGGCGGCCTGGGCGGCTGTCCCTTCGCCCCCGGCGCAGCCGGTAATGTTGCCACAGAGGATACCCTGAACATGATGCATGAGATGGGCATTGAAACCGGCATCGACAACGATGCACTCCATGAGGCGGTGCTGCTGCTCCAACAGTATGTCCACGCCCCTATCGTCAGCCATCTGATGTCCCTGTACAAGCCGAAGCCCTGCGTCTAAGGGATCAGCGGCACAGAATGGCACCAGCGGCGTTTCACTCGCTGCTGACGCCGGTCCTTCCCCGGACTTGGGAGCCTTTTAGGGAAAATCACTCCCATCCCAGTGCAACGTTTTTCTGGTGCATCCCTTCGCTGGCGCGTAGTGCGGACAGATTTCAGTCGGTCCATCCGTATCTGCGTTCAAAACGTAGAGCAGAGAGGTATATATGTGGAGATATTGAATTGGAAAGACGTTCAGCATGTCAACGATATCTGTGTTATGGCCCCGACCCTACAGTTGGCGGAAAAAGCTGAGATGCTGATCAAACAGGAGAATTATCAGAACATTGATGTAGTGGTGGCCGCCAGCGGCCGCCAGGAGACGGTCAAGTGTGCACAGACACTGGCAGCTGCGGGTGCCGAAATCATTATCACCCGCAAAGGGACCCGCCGGATCGTGGAAGAGGTCACCAACCTGAAAGTCGTGAGCCTGAACAACTCCCTCTCCGACTATCTTTGGATGCTGAAGGAGCGTGGTCTGCACACACCTGGACTGATTGCTTTTTTTTCCTATGATCCCATGAGTTCTGATATTCTGCAGATGTGTGAGATGCTGGAGGTGCAGACAAAGAACTACATCTTCAAAAGCTTTGCCGACTGCCGGGGCTGCGTGGAGCGTGCCCTGAAAGACGGCGCGGTGTTTAGTGTGGGCGGTGCCTGGACCGATCCGTGGGCCAAAAGGTTGGGACTTCCCCATGTGATCGTGGAAAATTCCGTGGAGACCATTCTCAATGCACTGGAGAGTGCCACTCAGTTGCGCCGTATCCAGGTGGAGGAAGCAGAAAAGCAGTGCCTCTTTAAGACTCAATCAGAGATGTATCAGGCAGTACTGGACTTCACGCATGACGCCATCCTGGCCATTGATGAAAACGGCCGGATTCAGGTCCTCAATCCTCCGGCAGAGCGGATCATGGGCTGCCGGGCCGCGGATTCCGTGGGACAGCCGGTGGAGGCGGTCCTGCCCAATACCCTTCTGCCGGATGTGCTGGAGAGCGGCGAGAAGCAGCTGGACCAGATCATGCAGATCCACCAGACCCTGTGCAACACCAACCGGATCCCCATCCTGGTGGACGGCCAGCGCCGGGGCGTAGTGGCCACCTTTCAGGACGTGAAGCAGCTGCAGAACAGCGAACAGAAGATCCGCCTCAAGTTGCACGAAAAGGGCTTGGTGGCCAAGTACGCCTTCAACGATATCCTGGGGGACTCCCCAGCCATCCGCAGCACCATCCAGATTGCCCGGAGCTATGCCGCCTCCCGTGCCTCCGTGCTGATTCTGGGGGAGACCGGCACCGGCAAGGAGCTGTTCGCCCAGTCCATCCACAACGCCAGTGACCGCCGGGACGGCCCCTTTGTGGCCATCAACTGCGCCGCTGTCAGCAACAGCCTGCTGGAGAGCGAGCTGTTCGGCTATGAGGCCGGGTCCTTTACCGGCGCCTCCCGGGGCGGCCGGGAGGGCGTGTTTGAACTGGCCCACGGCGGTACCCTGTTTCTGGACGAGATCGGCGAGATCCCCCGGGAGACCCAGGTGGAGCTGCTGCGGGTCCTGCAGGAAAAAGAGATCCGCCGGGTGGGCGGAAGCCGGGTGATCCCTGTGGACGTGCGCATCATCGCCGCCACCAACAAGGATCTGCTGCAAGAGACCGTGGAAGGCCGCTTCCGGGAGGACCTGTATTACCGTCTGGACGTGCTGGACCTGAAGCTCCCGCCTCTGCGGGAGCGGGGTGACGATGTGAAGATCTTAGGCCTCCATCTGTTCCGCCAGCTGCCCGGCGGCAAGGACCCCATCATGCAGAGCCAGTTCTTGTATCTGCTTGAACAGGTCGGTCCCTATCAGTGGTACGGCAATATCCGGGAGCTACAAAACTTTGTGGAGCGGGCCAATATTCTGATGAGGAACGCCGGAGCCTCCTCCGTGACGGTGTCGGATATTCTGCGCCGCCGCGCTGAGCCTGCGCCGGAACCCTGCCAGGAAACGGAATCACGTGACCGCCGCGCCATCGAGGCCGCTCTGCACAACCACCCCGGCTCTATGGCGGATGCCGCCAGAAGCCTTGGCTGCAGTCGACAAACTCTATGGCGGAAGATGAAAAAATACGGCATCCAACGGTGATCGTTTCATTTTCTGCTGCGCCTTTAACCGTTTGCAACACACGTTTAACAAATCGCGTTACACTCCCCCGGCCAAACGCCTTGTCTGCCTATTTTCATTCGCGGGCAAGGCGTTTTTTGTGCATTTTTACCCCCTTTTTGTAAATTTTCTACAGCTTTTTCAAATATTTAGTCAAATATATGAATTTTTCCCGAAGGATTGGCACATTTTTTGCTATATCTGTAATAATAGCTTTTGACGTCGTGGGCGAGCTGCGTCTGGGCAGGTCACAGGGGATCCTGTGGCAAGACTCTACTATCTTTTAGGAGGAGATTCCATGGGTAAAACAAAAGTCCAAAAAATCGGCTTCCTTGTCGGCATCGTTGCCATGCTGGTCATCGGCTTCATGCCGACGCCTGAAGGGCTGTCGCTGGTGGGGCAGCGGGTGCTGGCCGTCACCGTACTGATGGTGGTCTTTTGGATCACTGAGGCCATGCCGATCCCGTTCACAGCGCTGTTGCCGATCTTCCTGTTCCCGGTAATGCAAATCACCGGCTCCAAGGGACAGAATGACATCACGCTGTTCGCGCACTATGCCTACTCCACCTGCTACCTGCTGGTGGGCGTGGGCTTCCTGTCCGGCGCCATGGTGAAGCACGGCCTGCACAAGCGTATTGCTCTGGGCATCGTCAGCAAGGTCGGCAAGAAGCCCACCACTCTGATCCTGGGATTCATCATTGCCGTAGGCTTTGTGTCCATGTGGATGTCCAACACGACCGCCACTGTCATGATGCTGCCTGTAGCTCTGGCTATTTCCAGCACCTTGGGCGATAATGCCGCCGGTCTAAAGAAAGCCATGGTCCTGGCCATCCCCTACGCCGCCACCATCGGCGGCATGGCAACTGTCATCGGCACCACCACCAACCCCACCGGCATCGGCCTGATCCGTGAGACCATTGGCATCGACATCGACTTTCTGGACTGGATGAAGATCGGCCTGCCTTTCACCGTCATCCTGATCCCCTTCTTCTGGCTCTATATGGTGAAGTTCTTCAAGGTCGACAAGATGCCCCCTACTGACATCTCCATCGCCCGCAGGCAGTATGAGGAACTGGGGCCCATGAACAAGGGCGAGAAGTGGGTTGCCGCCATCTTCGTTCTGTGTGTCATCCTGTGGGTCACCCGTTCTCTGGTCTGGGGTGACTGGTTCCCCTATGCCACGGATGAAACTATCGCCATGTTCGGTGCAATCTTGGTTATGATTGCACCTATGGATTATAAGAAAGGTGAGTACGTCTGCGACTGGAAGACCGGCTTCAATGACATCCCCTGGAACGCCGTTATTCTGCTGGGCGGCTCCATGGTCATGGGCAACGCCTTCCGGGATGCCGGTTGCGCGGAGTGGATCGCCAATATGCTCTCCGGCTTGGCGGGCATGAACTCCATCCTGATTGTAATTCTGGTTGGTATTGTCACCGCTGTTCTCACTGAACTGACTACCAACGCCGTGGTCGTGGCCGCCTTTATCCCGGTCCTGGCCGGTGTGGGCGAGGCTATCGGAGTCAGTCCCTTTGCCATGATGATCGCCTGCATGTTGGCCTGCAACTTTGCTTTCATGCTGCCTCCCGGAACGCCCCCCAACGCCATTGCTTATGGCTCCGGCGAAATCGAGCTGAAAGATATGTTGAAATGCGGCCTTGGCCTGAAGCTCATCGCTCTGATCATCTTCCCCATCGTTCTGTATTTCATCACCATGGGCATCTTCGGTGTCGGCACGGTTTGACCGTCCCTGGTACATCTGTCACAAGGGCTCCGCACAGTATGTGCGGAGCCCTTTCCTGTCCCCCCGCTCCTCCGCTCCAGCGATCCAGCTGCTGGAGTTCACAGGCACAGCACAGGTGTGCGGACCGATCCACACCGTCTCTTCCAGCTGTCTCACAGGCGGCCTCAGGAGAATCATAGGGTACATACACCCCCGAGTACAGAGTCTGTAATCCCCAGGGCCAGCCCGTCCAAAGCCCTGTGCGTCAGCCCTTTCTCGTGCGATCCCCCTGTGTTCTTCTCTCTGTACGGGCTCTGCGTAAGCCGCCGCAGAATCCCCGCCTGCATCTTCTTCGCCCAGCCCTGCAGAAAAACCCCGCCCCCTTCCATTTGGGAAGGGGGCGGGAAGGAGTGTGTGTTAGATGACTTATCGCTCAGGCTTGCAGGGAGTCTCTTTTTCTACATGGATATGGTGGCCGCTGTATGTACCGGGGATGGCCTGCATCTGGGCCTTCGCAGCAGCCAGCAGCTTGGAGAAGGAAATGCCAGTGTCGCAGCCCATCTCATTGAGAGTCCACACCACATCCTCTGTGGACAGATTTCCAGAGGCACCGGGGGCAAAGGGGCAGCCTCCCAGACCACCCAGAGCAGCCTGCACCTTGGTAACCCCCATATCCATGGCCGCCAGGGTGTTGGCCATGCCCAGGCCGCGGGTATCATGGAAGTGGACCATCAGATCCAGACCGGGATATGCGTTCTTCACGGCGCCGATCACTGCGCGCACCTGGGCGGGATCGGCAATGCCGATAGTATCGCACAGGCAGCAGGTCTTCATACCGGCGTCCACATAGTCTTTCAGAAAATTTACTGCGGCGGAGGGATTGTCGTATTTCCCCTCAAAGGGACAGCCAAAGGTGGTGGCCAGATCCACGATGATGTCCAGGTCGGGATAGGCAGCCCGGATTTCCTTGTACGCCTCCAGAGACTGCTCGTGGGTGCGGTTGATGTTGGCCTTGTTATGGCTCTTGCTGAGAGAGACCACATAGCACACCCGCCGCAAGCCCAGCTCATAGGCGTTCTGTGCGCCCCGCAGGTTGGGGATCAGGGCGAACAGATCCATGTCTGGATATTTCTCCAGCACCACCCGGGTCACGTCAGCCGCGTCTGCCAGCTGGGGAATGGCCTTGGGGCTGACGAAGGAGGTATACTCGATGTGCTTCACTCCGGCAGCCACCAGTTGATCGATGACGGTCAGCTTCTGCTCCGTGGTGATCGGGGTGCATTTGACACTCTGGAATCCGTCCCGGGGCCCCACTTCGATGACTTCAACTTGCTTGCTCATGACAGGAAATCCTCCTCTAAAATCAGATAACGCCTTTCTCCTTCAGCTCGGTCAGTTTGGCCTCGTCGAAGTCCAGCATCTCACCGTAGATCGCGGCATTGTCCTCGCCAAGCAGGGGCGCCCCCTTTCTGGGGCAGGACTTGGTGCGGGTCAGCTTCTGGGCCATGGCCGTGATCTGCAGCTTGCCCATGCCGGGCTGGTCGATCTCCGGGAACATTCCGCGGTTGCCGGCGATCTGGGGGTCCTTCACCAGACGGTCAATAGTGTTCACCGGACAGGCTGGGCAGCCGGCGTCATTGAGCATCTTGTCGATTTCGTCAATGGTATGGTTTCTGGTCCAACTGCTGATGATCTCCCGCAACTCCTCGTGATTTGCGATGCGCTCCTGGATGCCTGCAAACTTGGGGGCATCAGCCAGCTCGGGGCTGCCCATCACACTGCACAGGATCTTCCAAAGCTTGGCGTTTCCGGCGGCGATGACCACGTCGCCGTCACTGGCCGGGAACACATCATAGGGATAGGTGGACTCATAACGGTTGCCGATCCGCTGGGGGATACGGCCGGTAGACTGATAGATCATGGTGATATTCTCCATAGCGGAGGCCACAGAGTCCACCAGTGCCACGTCGACCTTTTCACCCAGACCTGTCCTCTGCTTGTTCACCAGGGCCGCCAGCACGCCGACGGTCAGGTTCAGCCCTCCCAGCACGTCGCCCATGGGGGTGCCGCAGCGGGTGGCAGGGCCGCCAGGCCAGCCGGTGGTGCTCATCAGTCCGCCCATGGCCTGACCTACAATATCATAACCCGCACGCTTGCTGTATGGGCCTGTGTGGCCGAAGCCGGAGCAAGCGCCATAGATGATGCCGGGGTTGATCTCCTTCAGCACATCATATCCCAGGCCCAGCTTCTCCATGGTGCCGGGACGGTAGTTCTCGATCACCACGTCGGCCTTCTTCACCATCTCCTTAAAGATCTCCTTGGCCTCGGGGGCTTTCAGGTTCAGGGTGACGCCCATCTTACTGCGGTTAAAGTTGGCAAAGTAAACGCTTTGATCATTGATAAAGGGGCCCATGCTCCGACTGTCATCACCCTTGCCAGGCTGCTCGACCTTGATAACCGTAGCGCCCATATCCGCCAGCAGCGCACCGCAGTAGGGCCCTGCCAACACGCGGGTCAGATCCAGAATAACAATGCCTTCCAGCAGGCCTTTTTCGTGCTCCATGATAAACCTTCCTTTTCCGTCAATAATATGCCTTCAGAATTGGCCTATCGCTCTGGGGGCGAGACCAGAGGAGGGCCTTATTCTATCGGGATATTAAGCAATTTTTGTGCCAACATTTTGGAGCAGCCCAGACGTCGTAATACCACAGATATCGGTCTGTTTTTTTGAACCGTCCGCTATCAAGCTGCTAATTTGTATCAGTAAGTATTAAATGTACCGTAACATATTGTTACATCCCGTAACACTTCAAGAAGACCTACTGCGGAGCCAAATTTTCCGGTCGGATGCGCCTATCGTCCGCAGCTTTCAACTCCTGAGAGCATGGCGTTCATGCGCCTGGGAAATGCCACATTCACTCCCATCTGGTTCTATTAGCAGTCATGCCGATATCTGAGCAATGTTCCGGTCGATAGAATGCTGCTCCTTTATTTTACAGTAGATATTGAAATGAAGAAAATAGCGCCTCATCCGCCTTCTCCCCCACCAACCTGCGGCTCTTCCTTGATTCCACTGTTTCCGTGTGTTCCGAAGCTGTCTGTGGTCAAACATGTGGTCAAAAAGCCCTTCTTGACCAGGTGCGGCATCCGCTGCCGCCGCCTGTCCAGAAGGGCTCTTTTTCATATTCAGGTTTGGGGTATTGTACCTCTGGAGAGGATAAGATGCAAGGTGTTTCTCCGTTGCTTTCCGGAATGCGGTTGTATCCTGCAGCGAGAGATGATACGATAAAATTCCGAAAGCATTCTGCGCTTGCCTGCAGGACCAGTTCAGTTTCAGGGAAAGGCCGGGAGACATGATGCCCAACGAATATGATAACGATGTGTTCTTCGCCCAATATGCTCAGATGGACCGCAGCAAAGGCGGACTGGCGGCCGCCGGAGAGTGGCACCAGCTCCAGCCGCTGTTTCCGCCTCTGGAGAGCATGGCCGTACTGGATCTGGGATGCGGCTACGGCTGGCACTGCAAATATGCCGCAGAACACGGAGCGGCCCAGGTGCTGGGCATTGACCTAAGCGAGAAGATGCTGGCGGAGGCGGAGCGGAGAAACCGGGATGAGAAGATCCGGTACCGACATTGCGGGATCGAAGCCTATGAGTACCCCGAAAGTGCCTGGGACGTGGTGGTGTCCAACCTGGCACTGCACTACATCGAGGACCTGGGGCAGGTGTTTAGGAATGTCTGGCAGACGCTGAGACCCGGCGGCACTTTCCTGTTCAACATCGAGCACCCTATTTTTACTTCCGGTGTTCATCAGGACTGGATCTACGGGGAGGATGGATCCCCCAAGTATTGGCCTGTGGATGATTATTACCGGCCCGGTCAGCGGGTAACTCGTTTTCTGGGTTGTGAAGTGATCAAGCAGCACCACACCCTCACGCAGATCCTCATGGGACTGCTCAACTGCGGCTTTGCCCTTGAGGTGGTGGAAGAGGTGCAGCCGTCCGAGGAAATGCTGGAAATCCCGGGTATGCGGGATGAACTGCGGCGGCCCATGATGCTGCTAGTGCGGGCGAAGAAGCCGGCAGCCTAGTAATCCGGTTTCCTCTAGAACAGAACACCCCTTTCGGCCTAGCCGAAAGGGGTGTTGTCTCTTTTTAGGTACAACCAGGATTTCAGAACATGTAGCTTTGCACTTCCGGCAGTGGAAGATCACTAGAGGACCTCCCCGCATCCGGCACCGTTGCTCCTCCGCTGCAAAGCAAAAAAGCATCCGTTTCCGGGAGACAAACCACGCAAAGACTGCGTCGCTATATCAAAGAATAGGACGGCGGAATCCCATCGTAACGGGATGGTAATATCTTCTATTTTTTAAGGCGTAATCCGTTCAATCAAAGCCATCAAAATACGGGTTCTCCTCTGCCAAGCCCCGCAGCTTTTCCTTCAGTTCCGGCTCACCAAACCAGTCGCAGGCCTCATACAGCATTTTCTGTCCAGTATCCCAGCAGGCACACTGGAAGATCTCCCTGGCCAGATGGTCGTCGGTTTTCAGACGCTGCAACAACGGTCCCTGGACGAACTGATCCCGCAGGAGGCCGTCCATGTCCCAGCCCAAAAACTGATAGGCAACTTCCCTTTGCTGCAGCTTGTCCCCCACCGTATCCAGCAGCAGCTTCATCATATCGATGGCTGCCTCCGGGTCCTTCTCTCCGGTCTCTGACAGAAGATCCTGGGTATCCATATCCTCCAATTCCTCCGCCGTCCAGCGGCTCACTGCTTCTGGAAAGGCCACAATGAGCAGATCCCGGCAGGCCCACTCATCCTCGGAAAAATCCCACCGGCGCACCATATCTTCCAGTTCAGCACGAGAGAAACTGCGTGGAGGATCTTCTTCATCGGAAGCATCCGCCACTGTGATAGAGAGCCGAACGGAAGGCGCAGCCGCATGCACCAGCTTGGCCTTTTCCGAGGGTTGAAGAGATGAAGTCTCTCCAAAATCACCGCAATAACCGCACTCCCAGCGATTTCCCCGTACCATCACAGGACTACCGCAGTGCGGACAACGAATTGTTGCCACAGTCGATGTCTCCCTTCTTGCAGTCATTGTAGCGGGAATATAACATTATGGCAAGTATATAGGATCTATTTATTCTTATGTATTGATAAACAAAGAAATTTTGAACAGGCAGAGGCTGGTACTCACTTATGCAGTAAAGGCCTTTTATACGCATTATTCTGCATAATTAATAAGTAAACCACAAGAAAAGTCCCATATGACTCAAACCATATTTATTCATCAAATTCCGAATTGACAAGAATTTGTCCTCTATTGCGGTATTTTCAGAAATATGATAGATTGATTTTAGCATTTACATATATAACCCTATGGTGTGATCTGACGGAGGTATCTTGTATCCTTGGTGCCTTCCCGACCAAAGAACAGCAAGCAAAGATGCTACCTGCTGGGTACCAGAGCAGATAGGCCTTATCAAAAAAGCCATCCTATCCCGCTCCTACTTCGATGGGCTAGGGGCCAATGCTCCCAGCGGGGGAACAGCAGAGTTATTAAAACAGCTACTATAAAACGAAAGAAGGCGTATAAGATTGCCGAAACGTGTGATGCAATATGATTTACTGATTTCTTGCGCAGGAGATATAAGGGACGAAATCGAGGTCATCAATAGAACCGTGCAAAGATTTAACGATCAGTTTTCCGATACACTTGGCATTAGTATCAGAACGCGGCATTGGAGTAAGAGCTCTTACTCACAATCAGGCGGTAAACCGCAAGCACTGCTGAATGAACAGTTCGTTAAAAACTGCGATGCAGCAGTTGCCCTGCTTTGGACTCGGTTTGGAACACCTACAGATCAATACGGTTCTGGCACAGAAGAAGAAATCGAAATTATGTTGGAGGCTGGGAAACAAGTTTTTCTATACTTTTCCGAAAGGCCCGTTTCGCCATCTGAGATGGATTCGGACGGATATGCGAAAGTACAAGCATTGAAACAAAAGTACAAAGATCGAGGCATCTATTTCAGTTATTCCACAATTGAAGAGTTTGAACGTCTGTTTTATGCACACTTGACTCAATATTTTATCAAAAAGGCGAGTGATGACGCACAACCTAAACGAGCCTCACAACTTGTGCTACGGGGAATAGATGCCGCAGGGAAGCTATGTGAAAAGCCTACTTTACTTGATTTTCGACTGAATTCTCCCAAAAATTCAGACACGCTTCTTACCGAGATCAAAAAGCTTTATCAAAAAATTGGTTCCATTCATTTGGAACAAAGGCATCTCGTGAAAGACAGAGAAGATGCGGAATCTCTGGCATTATCACTGACTTCTTGGCACGATTCTCTTTATCCCCCAGCTACAATAGACGAGGATATCAAAACGGTGATCATGTCTGTTGCAAAGGCATTAGGAATTCCTTTGGTAAATGACTTTTTTAATTTGGGAAACCTATATAAAAATTCCATGGCAGTATCTATTCTGGGGGGTGGACGCAGTTATAGCGGCACTCCAAAAGAAGAACTTAAATATGAATCCATCACGAAGTTGCACGACTTAATCCTTGAATTTCATAACTGGCTAAAAATTGAAGAAGCCTATGCAGGTCTATCCTGCATAACACTGGCAATAGAAAATGGTGGGACGGCAGTTGACGAAGATGTAGAGGTTGAACTACACTTTGATGCAGATGCATTGCTTCCATTGGATAGGCTCCCCATAATTCAAGACGAAAGTACAATAAAATATTTGTTAGATGAATGTGACCTTGAAGATTTGTTATCTATTCCTCCAACGTCACAGTACAAAGCATACGAAGTCTCTCAAAAACTTGGATCATATGCAGCAAACCCAAATCATAACTCACTCGATTCTTTTATTGGAAGAGACTACCAAGAAGAATATTGGGATTCCATTACTGACATATACTGCTATGAAATATTTGAGGAGCAAGACCAGTGCATTATGAAAGTCAAATTTGACTATATTAAGCACCATACAGCCATAGCGTTCCCAACCCCCATCTTCCTACAGCAGGTACCGACTGAGATCGAATATACGATTACATCCCAAAATTCTCCAGATATTATTTCTGGAAAGCTTCTGGTAACAAATATTAATCAAGAACAATAAGAAGGCAACATTCCCCTAACCCATGCTATTGTGTCTTGCTACAAGGATACGAGGCACTTGAATAACACATCAGAGTTGTATACCAGACCATAATGGCCAGCTTATCCTAGAACTTCTACCTAACACGGGAGGAAAGCAATAAGCTGTACAACTATCAGATTGAGAGCCCGGAACCGGAGAAATTCTTCGGTTTCGGGCCCTTTTACATCCTTTGATAGGCAGAATTAGCCTATTGGTTCTTTTGAAAGATTGTTACTCTCTTAATAGCCAGCAAATTCCTGCAGCAGTACGTTCCGTAGTGTTGTTATAGTGATTGCCTGAATTCAGTTGGAACACCGTGTCAATTCCCTTGCTCTGGTAGAAAGCATGAATCTCTTCCGTGTTCTGTTGGACACTTTTAAGAATCGGGTTTCTGGTCTTGCTCTCCTTATCTCCCAGAGAAAAATATATACAATCTGGCTGACGCTTTGGCTCATGTGAGAAGATGTACTCCTTCATTCCGGGAAACCAGAGAGATCCAGACATGCTGCCCACACGGGAGAATAAATCCGTCTGGTAAATGCTGTACAGTGCAAACAGCCCGGCCAGAGAGTAGCCGGCAATCCCACGCCAACGAGGGACTCCAGTAATTTTCTTCTCTGCCGTTGGGATAATTTCCTCGGTCAGGAGCTGCAAATAATCGTCCGCACCGTCGGTGCATGGGTCAGCATTTTTAAAAGCAGGCGGGCTGTCCCAGGGGACCATATCGTGATTCCAGTCCAGATCACTGATGGCTACCAGCGTAAACGGCGGGCAGCCTGCAGCCTGCGCAGCTTCGAATACTTTCTGTCCTTCACTGGAGAAGGTGTTGAGATAGATGATGGGGGCTTCTTCAGAGCTTAGAAATACCAAAATCTTTTTCTTGTTTATGGTAAAGGTATACATATTTAGAGTCACTCGCTTTTGCTTAACTATTATGGATACAAAATGGTTCACACATTTGAGATCATCCAATAGTTCTGCGGACTTTCAATTGGATTTTTAATATTCTGATAAAAGTACAATATTTGTATCCCAACTGCGGCACGCTTTTTCAACTATACTTTAGGGTTTCATTGTAATGCATGTAAGCCGTTTTCACAATATTTCCTGCCACGCATTAAAGTATTTTTACATCAGCCGTTGCTAAAGCTTTCCCACACTTAGCTGAATGCAGAACGGGAGAATTCTCTTTTGAAAACTACTTAATATAGACACCTAAAAACTATGAAACCTATCTTTTAGTCCCTCTAACACCCCCGTACAGATATATATATACCATCAAGTATCAAGAAAACAGCTTTACGCTATAAGTTCAAAACGCTTGTCGGATTTTGGAAATACTAGTATACTGAATATATAGCATTGGATAAGTACATACGACAACAATATCCCATATCATTGTTAGCATTATTTCGAGATGTAGGTAATATGGCTGATAATCAATCAAAAGAAGCTCGAAGCATAAATATGTCACATATTCGGAGTACTAACAGCAAGCCAGAGGAGATCGTTCGGAAATACCTTTTTTCTAAAGGTTTCCGTTATCGAAAAAATGTCCGAAATTTGCCGGGTACTCCTGATATTGTATTGCCAAAATATAAAACTGTAATTTTTGTAAATGGATGCTTTTGGCACAAGCATGATTGCCCAAGATTTTCCTGGCCATCTTCTCATCAAGATTACTGGCATCCCAAAATTGAACATAATGTTGAACGAGATAAAAAAAATATCGAGAAACTGCACGATCTCGGATGGACCGTGATTACTGTGTGGGAATGTGAGCTTAAGAAGAAAGTTCGGGGCGAACGTCTATTAAAGTTAGAGAAACAGATCAAGAGTAAGCAAATATAATGGCCAAATTAAATCATAGCGAATCGTTCCTTCCTCGCGGGTATTACCGCAAAAATTTGAAATGTCTCTAACGATTAAAACAATCGAGGGTGATTAAATAGTGACTGAAGTTGTAGCAGCCCTGATCTGGGATCAGGATAGGTTTATGATTTGTCAGCGCCCTGCCAATAAGGCAAGAGGATTATTGTGGGAGTTCGTCGGTGGCAAGGTGGAACCTGGCGAAACCAAAGAACAGGCGCTCATTCGGGAATGTCAGGAGGAACTGGCCATCACTCTGGATGTAGGCAAGGTATTCATGGATGTAGTCCATGAATACCCGGATTTGACTGTTCATCTAACTTTGTTTCATGCAACTATCCGGGAAGGCATTCCTCAGAAACTCGAGCACAACGACATTCGTTGGATTACAGCAAACGAGATTGATCAATATGAATTTTGCCCGGCAGACGTGGAGATTTTGAGGAGGATAAAGGATGCCTACTAAAGCCTACCATAAGCTTGTCCGCGACCGAATCCCAGAGATCATCGAAGCGGACGGTAAAACCTGCGTCTGCGAAACACTCTCTGACGAGGACTACATATCTCTCCTGGACCGAAAGTTGAATGAAGAGCTGGCTGAGTATCAGGAAAGCAAGTCTCTGGAGGAACTGGCCGACCTTCTGGAGGTCATACGGGCTGTCGTGAAGGCCCGTGGCTGGACTGTAGAAGAACTGGAGCAAGTACGGACAGAGAAGGCCACCAAACGGGGCGGATTTGAGAAAAAGATTCTTTTGAAGGAAGTACAGGAGGATTGCTGAATGGACATTACACGGGCAAAAGAACTATTATCCGCTTTGGCCGACGGCATTGATCCTTTTACTGGAGAACTCCTGCCGCAAAACCATGTATGCAATCAACCTGAAATGATTCGGGCTTTTCATGAAGTGTTGAATGTGATCCCATCTCCCAAAAAGAAAACTCTGCCTCGTAATGCAGGAAAACCTTGGACAGATATTGAGGAAGAAAAATTGCTGGAGGAATTTGACTCTGGAATGACGCCTTCCGCAATTGCCAAGGAGCATGGCAGAAGCAAAGGAGCCATTGAATCCAGATTAGCAGATCTCGGAAAAATCACAGATACATACTCTCATCGGAAAACGAGGTGACCTCCATGTCTACTTACCGCTCCGCCTCCGGCAGCAGTGCCGAGGATCTGTTCATTGAACTGTTCTCCGACACTTTCGGTGCCGAGAAAGCTGGCTATCTCTACTCCCAGTACCCTTTCTCCGATATCTACCAGAACAGCCGGTTTGCTGACTTTCTGATTGAGAATGGCGGGCGGAAGGTGGCCATTGAGATTGATGATGAGGCCTCCCATAATCCCAAGCTGGTCTCTCAGGACAAATTCTACGATGACCTGCTCAAGCAGAACAGCATGATCTATCTGGGCTGGGACGTATACCGCTGGGCGGTGCGGCAGATGCAGCAGCAGCCGGAAACCGTAAAGGACGAGCTGCGGGTATTTCTGGGACAGCACCCCAGCTTCAAGGAGATTGAGGACTACCTCCCCACCCAGCGGGGCAAGTCCTTGGACGGCTCCAAGCTGGAGCTGAAGGAGCATCAGAAGCAGGCCCTGGCAGCTTTGGAGGAGATGCGCTGTAACTTTGAGACCATTGCCCTGCTCTACCACGCCACCGGCACCGGCAAAACGGTGACCGCTGTCATGGATGCCAAGCGTTTCGGTAAGCGCACGTTGTTTCTAGCCCACACGGTGGAGCTGGTGGATCAGGCCACCAAGACCTTCCGGGCACTGTGGCCTCGGGTCACCGTAGGCCGCTACGTGGAGAGCATGAAACAAGGCAACGCCTTTGTGGTCTGCGGCAGCATCCAGAGCGTGGCTCTGAACCTGGAACGGTTCAAGCCGGATGACTTCGGCTACATCATCGTGGATGAGGCACACCACGCCTCCGCCGATACATATCAGAAGGTTCTGTCCTATTTCACGCCGGAATTCACCTTGGGCCTGACCGCCACGCCGGAGCGGGCTGACGACAAGAACATCCTAGATATTTTCAAAAATACTGCTCACAAGCTGGACATCCAGACCGCCGTGGAGATCGGCGAGTTGGTGCCGGTGCGGTGCATCCGCATCCATACCAATATTGACTTAACCAAGGTCCGTTTCAACAGCGTCCAGTACAACATCCGGGATCTGGAGAGCAAAATCTATGTGCCGGAGCGGAACCAGCTCATCGTGGACACCTGGCTCCAGTACGTGAAGGACAAGCGGACGGTCATCTTCTGCGCCTCCGTCAAGCACGCCCAGGAGATCGCTGGGCGGCTTCATGATGCCGGTGTGGCTGCTGAAGCAGTGTCCGGTGAGATCAAGGCCAGTGAGCGACGGGAGGTACTGGCCCGGTTCGAAAAAGGCGAAACCAAGGTGCTATGCGCCTGTGATCTGCTCAACGAGGGCTGGGACTGCCCTGCTACCGAAGTGCTGTTCATGGCCCGTCCCACCATGTCCAAGGTTCTCTACACCCAGCAGCTGGGCCGCGGTATGCGGCTATTCCCCGGCAAGGAAAGCCTGATGGTGTTCGACTTTGTAGACAATGCCAGTCAATACAACATGCCCTACTCCATGCACCGGCTGTTCCGGCTGAAAGACTACAAGCCCGGTGCCCTGGTGCTGGGCACCAAGCAGCAAAAGGCTGCCGAGCAGGGCCTTTACGACCGCGGCGAGCGCCCGGATGCCCTCATCGACTGGCCGGTGGACGCCCTGGATTACGAGCTGGTGGACATCTTCAACTGGCAGGAAGAGGCCGCTGGTATGATCTCCCAGATGGAGTTTGTCCGCCGGGTGGACGTGCAGACGGAGACCATCGAGCGGTATGTAAGGGACGGTTTGCTGGTGCCTGACCTGGTGGTACCCATGAGCGAGCACCGAACCTTCAAGTACTTCAAAGAGGAAACACTCCAGAAGTATGCAAAACAGTACGGCTGGACGCTCATCGACGACTCCAACCGCAAGGATCTATTCCTGGAGATGGTGCGGCAGATGGACATGAGCTACTCCTACAAGCCGGTGCTGCTCAAGGCGGTGCTGCTGTTTGCCGACAACAAAGGCCGGGTGAAACTCAGCGATATCGTCACCTACTTCCGGGAGTTCTATGAGGCCCGCCGGGCGGCCGGGCTGGTGGTGGAAAAGGCCAACAGCATCTATGCCAAGGGCGGCTACACTGACGCCCAGGCCCAGCGGAACATCCTGTCTAACCCCTTCAAGCGGTTCGAGGATATGCAGATGCTCCACCATACCAAGACTCTGGGCGTAATCCAGGTGGACGAATCTGTCTGGAAGAAGCTCACCCGTGAGGAGAAGCAGGAAATTGAGCGGATCTGCGATGAGAAGCTGGAGCAGTATTACGGGCGTATGAAATAAGATCCGTACCAATTAAATTTGGTTCAACATCTTAAGGGAGAAAGTTAAAGCATGAAAGCTGGAGAAATTCTGATTAATGGCATATTCAATGGCTCGAGATTATTAGAGGTTCCATTCTTTCAACGATCCTATGTGTGGGATGAAGAACAGTGGGATCGGTTCCTCGATGATATGGAGTTTGTCACACTTACGAAAAAGCCATATTTTCTGGGCTCGATTATTTTAAAAAGCGGGAAGGCTCCCAATACATGGGATCATTTTTCAGATTGTAAGGTGGTCATTGATGGACAACAAAGATTGACGACATTAATGATCTTTTTCAAAGTATTGTGCTTAAAAAACGGAGAAGATAGGTTATTTGATCGCGACTTTCGCCTTGAAGATGACACAATCGCATTGCAGCATGGTCGCAGTGACCGTTCAGCTTTTTTGGCCGTAACCGGTCAAGAAAAAGCCGAAGAAATCGAAAATACAGTGCCGGCTTCGCAAATAATTTCCGCATTCAACTATTTTATAAAAAAGATCAATCCAGAGAAACTAGATCGGAACACTATTAAGCAGAATATTCAGTTTGTATGTATTGATCTGCTTGAAGGCGAAGATGAGCAACAGGTATTTGATACAATTAACTCCCTCGGAGTAAGACTAACTACATCTGAACTTTTAAAAAACTATTTTTACAGCAAAGATGATATAAAAGAATATGAACAAAATTGGGAATCTATTTTTGAAGCAGATGCTGAAACCCGTGCTTATTGGAAGCAAGAATTTGAAGTTGGACGATTAAATCGTTCTATGATTGACATCTTTTTTGATTCTTATTTTCAAATATTCATTCAGGATAAAAAATATGGCATCTCAGCGGAAGCCAGAGCTCTTTACTCAAGAGCGGATAGGCTTTCAAAATCGTATCAAGACTTTATTGCAGAACATTGTAACGGAGATAAATCCGTTGTACTTGAACCAATGGCTGAATACGCAAAATGTTTCAGAGAAATATTTAAACCAGAATACTGCAATATGAGCATCCCATCTTCGCCCAGCATAGAACGCATAAATGTAGTTATTTTTGGACTAAAGACAACGACATTGATTCCATACATTCTTTATGTGACTAAAAATGTTGCTGATGAAGATGAGAAGGACAAAATATTTGGGGTTCTTGAAAGTTATATTATGCGAAGAATGGTCACTCATGCAACAACGAAAAACTACAACAATCTGTTTACTTCGCTGATTTTAAATCAAGTCCTCGATGCAGATTCTTTGAAAACCCGGCTAAGCAAAGGAACGGATATATCTACATACCTGCCAAATGATGATGACCTTCTTCTTGGATTTCAGCAGTCCAAACTTAGCAATTTGCAAACACGCGGCATTCTTTATCTGATCGAAGCAGGCATACGGCCAGAGAAAAGCTCCACTGCATTGCTTGGTTTTAATAATTATAGCGTGGAACATATGATGCCAAAAAACTGGGACCGCAACTGGGATCCATGCGAATCACAGGAAGCAGCTAAGAGAAGAGATTCTTTGTTGTTAACATTGGGAAATCTGGCCATTATTCCGCAGACACTCAATGCGTCAATCCGTGATGGAGATTGGCCTACCAAAAAAGCTGGTAAAGGTCCGAAAAAGCCGGGCCTCACCCTTTGTGCAGCTGGTCTATGCACAATCAGCGACGCGCTTAAGTGTGATGTATGGAATGAGGAAGAAATAAACAAACGCGCTCTCTGGCTATTTGATCAAGCAAAACAATTATGGCAGGTCTAACGATATGGTAACTTCAAAAGCGACAAATGATTTTATCATGCAAGAGGCCCCCGTCACTGTCATCTGCTTTGGTGACTCCAACACCTACGGCTATGATCCCCGAAGCTATTTCGGCGGGCGCTATGATGCGGGCAGCCGTTGGGTGGACATCCTGGCCGCGCAAACCGGCTGGACGATCTCCAACATGGGGCAGAACGGCCGGGAGATTCCCTCCTCTGCCGTTTCCTTCCCTGCTGACACAGACCTGCTGATCGTGATGCTGGGGATCAACGATCTGCTCCAGGGACGGAGTCCGGAGCAAGCCGCTGAAAGGCTGGAGAGATTCCTCTCCGGCATCTCCCTGGATCGAAAGAAGATTCTCCTGATCGCACCGCCGCCGGTAGCCTTGGGGGCATGGGTGCCGAATCAGCAGCTCATTGATGACTCCCATACCTTCGCCCAGCTCTGTCAAGCCTTGGCGGAGCGAATGGACATCCGCTTTGCCGATGCCGGAACGTGGAACATTCCCTTGGCCTATGATGGCGTACACTTCACAGAGCAAGGGCACAAGGCCTTTGCCGCAGGACTTTTGGAGGTGCTCAAATGAAACGGATTTTACCCTCATTCCTTCTCCTTCTGCTATTGCTGACCGGATGCGGCGGAACTGCATCAAATGCCTCATCAGAGAGTAGCTACCAGCAGATTTCCCAGGAAGAGGCCAAGGAGATGATGGATACCCAGGATGTCATCATCCTGGATGTGCGGGAGCAGGACGAATATGACAGCGGCCACATTCCCGGCGCTGTCCTGCTGCCGGTGGGTACCATTGATGAAGAGACTGCCGCGGAGGTAATCCCCGAAAAGGATTCTACCGTTCTGGTCTACTGCCGCAGCGGGAACCGAAGCAAAACCGCCTCCTCTGCGCTGGCTGAACTGGGCTACACCAACATCTATGAATTCGGCGGCATCAACACCTGGCCCTATGAGACGAAATCGTAAGAATACCACTGCGAGGTGTCCGATATGAAACAGATGACCTGGGAAGATTACTATGACGGGTTCTACGACTGGGCCCCCAGCACCCAAAAGAGCTACACCTATCGCCTGTCCGATTTCGGGCCGGCGGATGAAGTGTGGGAGATCGCGCAGGAGCTGTCTTTCAACGACAATGCTTTTGCCGCAAAGTTCCTGGAGAAAGCTTCCGCCGCCGGCGTTCGCTTTACCCCGGATCAGGTGCTGGAAATGGTGAGCACAGTGGAGGAATCTGTTCTGAGCAGGATTGCTGAACAGACAGATGTGCCTTTCAACCGGGAGCAGCTGGAGGATATCTACATGATGATTGATGATGCGTCCTTCCAGCGGATTT
>PPYE01000341.1_pt1 | contig 28915 bp, 24 predicted proteins | sample 1559881 | NCBI WGS metagenome assembly PPYE01 (sample SAMN08240022, study PRJNA423297) | Human gut metagenome, whole genome shotgun sequencing project. | reverse complement strand
GCTTTCTGCGGCATTGCTGCTTGCCAGCGTGATGCGCGCGGCGAGATGCACCAGGGATGCGGGCAGGTTGTGGACATCGTAACCTTCGGCGGCTAGCGCCGTCGTGGCACGGGGGTCGGAGAGGTATCGCATGAGGTCCGCAGGGCGATACACATAGATGAGCGCTCCGCAGGGGCGCCAGACCAAAACGCTCATATGGATTCCGAGTGGCTGGAGCTCGCGGTTGCATTGGGCTATGACGGCGAGCAGGCGAGAGCGTCGCTCTTCGATATGGGCGGCGCCGGGTTTTCCGTTTTGGTTGGCGTAAACGCCGGGATAGGTAAAGAGCGAAGCCGGCTTGATACCTGCGAGCGTAGGGGAGCAGTTGCGCACGACAGCCGTTTGGTATGTTGGGATGTCAATGGTTCGAGTCACGATGCTCCTTTCGGGTCCTCAGTTGTTAGCCTAGGAAAACTTATACACGAAAGTAAGCCATGGTCAACAAAAAAAGTTTGAAGAGGGAAACTAATTGACCGAACGGACACGATTTTGGGTTAAGATGGGGACACCCCATGGGGGTATCTAGATAGTGCTACTTGAAAGGGGAACGCATGAGCGACTTGCTCAACCCTGCGAATCTCATCGTGTTGGCCGTCATTGCCGTCGGCATGTTTTTTGGACTGCGTCGCATTGTCGCTTCGACACACGGAAAGAGCTGCTGCAGCGATGGCGCGAGCGGTAAGAAGGCCAAAAAGGTTGTTGTGGTGGATACCGATGCATCGCACTATCCCTATAGCGATGAGCTGCTCATCGGCGGCATGAGCTGTGACGGCTGCGCTCAAAACGTAGCCAATGCTCTCAATGCGCTGGATGGCGTGTGGGCAACGGTGACGTATGCGGACCACACAGCGCGCGTGCGCTCCAAGCGGCCGATCGATCGCGGTGTCCTTGAGGCTGCCGTGAGAGATGCGGGTTACTACGTCATGACGCTGTAGGCCTTGCCTTGGATGCGCGTCCTTGCCTAGGCTCGTCCGCGTAGCTCGATGTCCTGGATGTCGTCGAAGTCGATGGCGATATCTTTGAGCTTGAGGAGTTTGAAAGCAGGGAGCGCCTCGTCGAGGATGCCGGTGCGGCTGCGATAGCCGTATGTATCGTAATAGGTGACACGAACCAAGTCGCCGCGCTTGAGGCCCTCGAGCTTTTTCGAAAGTTCGAGGGCTTTTTCTTCTGTGAGTTCGCATTTTGGCTCGGCGGTGATCTCTTGTTTACGCACGAGCTCGTAGTATCCCGTGAGGGCAGCAAAGGGCATAAACTGCGCGGCACGGCCGGCACGGACGGTGCCGTTGGCGGTGAGCTTTGGGTCGGCGGAGCGACGTCTTCCCTCGGGGTCCGCTAGGCGTTCAAAAGGTGTCGGTGGCCGCATCGGCTGTTGTTGGGACTTAGGCACGATGTCCTCCTACCTGATCGTTGCGTTCGCGCGCGGTGGCGCCGGCGGTAAAGCTCAGCCCCTTAACCAGCGCGTTCTTGCCGTATTTGCCTTTCACGGCCAGCACGGCGCGTGCCAGGTCGCGCTCGCGCTCATCGGCCTCGATATCGCTGAACAGATCGATGGTGGCAAATTCCTCGGGCATGAGGTTGCCAAATCCCAGATTGATGCGCTTGACCGGTCGTTTGGGATCGACGGTCTGCGCCCAGAGCTCATCGAAATAGCCCATGATCTTCTTGAACGAATTGGTACGCTCGGGCAGCTTTCGCGAGGCGTTGGAGTGCGCAAAGAGTGCGGCATAGCCACCGCGCGGTTTGCCGCCATGCTCTCCCACAAAGATGCCATCGATTGCCTGCGCCTCACGTACCAGGCGACGCCGTTCGTCATCGCGCTGGACGGGCTTGGGCGCACGGGGTGCGAGCTCGGGGCCGGCGGTTGCGGTGGGTTCGATGCTCGACGTACTCGAGCGCAGGTGTCCGCATCCGTCCACATATTGTGCAGTGCCGCTGGCATCAAGCCTGCGGATGTCGGCGCGCTCGCTTGCATAGCCCACAAAGAGCGAGATGCTGTCGCACACCACGTGCTTGTCGATCAAATCCAGCACGGCGTTGTCGACCATCTCGCGCAAGACGGTGTAGGCCTGCTCGTAGGCATAGCCTTTCGATAGCACTTGCCCCGTGGTTGTCGAGGTTGCATGCGGGCGATAGGCCTGAATATCGGCGATAGTTGTCGGCTCGCGCCCGAAGGCGTGGTCGATAAGATACTCGGCATTGACGCCGAGCTCGTCGTAGAGCAGGTTTTCGTCGAGCGCCGCGACGCCCATCAGATCGTAGACGCCGTATTTTTCGAGTCGTGCTGCCACGCCGGGCCCGATGCCCCAGATGTCGGTGATGGGGCGGTGAGGCCAGATTTCCTTGCGGAACGTCTCGTCGTCGAGTATGCCGATGCGGCTGGGTACGTGCTTGGCGGTAATGTCGAGTGCCACCTTGGCCTGGAATAGGTTGGGGCCGATGCCGACCGTCGCCGTGATGCCGGTGCGCGCCAGGACCTCGTCGCGCAACATGCAGGCGAAGCCTTCCGCATCGGTGTGATAGAGGTCCAGATAGGGTGTCACGTCGATAAAGCACTCATCGATGGAGTAGACGTGCACGTCCTGGGGGCTGACGTATTCCAGATAGATACCGTAGATTTGCGCCGACACCTCCATGTAGTGCTGCATGCGCGGTACGGCCTTGATGTAGTCGATGCCGTTGGGAATCTCGAACAGGCGGCAGCGATTGTGTATCCCGAGGTCCTTCATGGCCTGGGTGATGGCGAGGCAGATGGTCGTGCGTCCGCGCGATTCGTCGGCAACGACCAGGCACGTAGTGAGTGGGTCGAGTCCGCGGTCGACGCACTCGACGCTGGCGTAGAACGTTTTAAGGTCGATACAGATATAGGTGTGACGCTCGTGCCCCACGCGTCCTCCCATCAAACACATGTTCTTATCGAATACCTGTTCGATAATACCCGCTCGTCCGGACATCGTCAAAACCTGTCCCTTTTGGCGGGTATGGTCGTGCGGCTGCATCGGGTTTTAACGCAGCCCTAAAGAGCGCGAAACAGCTCGGAAAAGCTCGCTTCGTAGCATGAACCTAACGATCGATACCACCATAAAGCACGGAAGGGTTGTGGGGATAATGGTCAACTATGGGTTTGGTATGCCGACGCGCTTGGTTGCGGATGGGGATGTGGCTCGCTGGTGCGGGCGATTGGTTGCCCACTATGGCGGCACCAAGGCACTGGTCGTGCTGGGAGGCGACAAGCATACGCGCGATGAGCTTGTCTCGGCGGCACTCGGCTCGGTTGATCGAGCTCTGCTCGAACGCGTACTCTTTCGTTGCGGCCTGGTCGGGGGCGACGGGGGAGACGATTTGGTCGATGAGGCCGTAGCCCTGGCGACCGACGAAGGCGTGGACTTTGTCTTGGCGATCGGCGATGCCGATACTGCCGGCTTTGCACGCGAGCTCGCCCGTCGCATGGCGGCGCTCGATGCCGGCGAAGACGGCTTTGTGCCTTATGGATGCATTGTCTCGGAGGGCAAGGTGCCTGCCGTAGTGGGTGCCGGCGAGGTTCCCGTTTTTGCCATCATCGCGCCCGAACTGCTGGAGGGCATTGGGTCTCCTCTGCGTGAGTTGCTCGGCAGCGTGTGCGCCGCGGCCTAGTATTTGGCATAAAGGGATGGGTTATTTTTGGTTGGTAAAGCGTTTGACCTGCCAAAATAAACCTGTCCCTTTTTGGTCGGTTGCCGTTTGGGGGCCGATTGGCAACGCTCGCTGATTATAGTCTTGACCTGCGCTAGAATAGTGGCATCTGAATGTCCGGGCGCATGGAGGCGTGCGCCCGTATGCTGAGGAGGACTCTATGGCAACTGTTGCCGCACCTATCGATGCTACGTCGACTGCCGCTTGGGAGGCGCTCGAGGCTCATCAGGAGAAGCTTGAGGCCGAAGGTATCGACCTCAAGGCTTGGTTCGCCGCCGATGCCGAGCGCGTGAACAAGCTGAGCTTTGACGCCGGTGACCTGCACTTCGATCTGTCCAAGAACCTGGTGACTGATGAGACCGTCAAGCTACTGTGCGATCTTGCCCGCGAGGTGAAGCTCGAGGAGCGCCGCGACGCCATGTTCTCCGGCGAGCACATCAACACCACCGAGGACCGCGCCGTCCTGCACACCGCGCTGCGCCGTCCGGCAAGCGAGAAGGGCCAGCTTATCGTCGACGGCCAGGATGTCGTCGCCGACGTGCACGAGGTCCTCGATCGCATGTATGCCTTCGCCGAGCGCGTGCGCTCCGGTGAGTGGAAGGGTGTTACCGGCAAAAAGATCGAGCATCTGGTATCCATCGGCATCGGTGGCTCCGATCTGGGTCCGGTCATGGCCTACGAGGCCCTGCGCCCCTATGCCGACGCCGGTATCGACTGCCGCTATATCTCCAACATCGACCCCAACGACCAGGCCGAGAAGCTCAAGGGCCTCGATCCCGAGACCACGCTCGTGATCATCGTCTCCAAGACCTTCACCACGCTTGAGACCCTCACCAACGCCCGCGAGGTCAAGACCTGGATGCTCGAGCAGCTCAAGGCTCAGGGCGCCATCGACGGCTCCGATGAGCAGAACGCCGCGGCCGTGGCCAAGCACTTCGTCGCCGTTTCCACCGCACTCGAGAAGGTTGAGGCCTTCGGTATCGACCCCGCCAACGCCTTCGGCTTCTGGAACTGGGTCGGCGGCCGCTATTCCGTCGACTCCGCCGTGGGCTTGTCGCTGATCGTCGTGCTCGGCCCCGAGCGCTTCCAGCAGTTCCTCGAGGGCTTCCATGCCATCGACGAGTACTTCTGCAACACGCCGCTCGAGAACAATGCCGTCGCGCTGATGGGCCTGCTCAACGTCTGGTACGTAAACTTCTTCGGTTCCAAGAGCCACGCCGTGCTTCCGTACTGCCAGTACCTGCACCGCTTCCCGGCCTACCTGCAGCAGCTCACCATGGAGTCCAACGGCAAGCACGTCCGCTGGGACGGCAGCGCCGTGACCTCCGATACCGGTGAGATTTTCTGGGGCGAGCCCGGCACCAACGGTCAGCACGCCTTCTACCAGCTGCTGCATCAGGGCACCGTGGTGGTCCCGGCTGACTTTATCGCTTTCGCTAACACTGCCAACCCTGCGACCGACAGCGGCCAGGATGTCCACGAGCTGTTCCTGGGCAACTTCCTGGCCCAGACCAAGGCGCTCGCCTTTGGTAAGACGGCCGACGAGGTTCGTGCCGAGGGCACGCCCGAGCAGATCGTCCCCGCCCGCTGCTTTGAGGGCAACCGTCCGACGACCTCGATTTTCGGCGACACGCTGACCCCGTTCGCGCTCGGCGAGCTCATCGCCCTGTACGAGCACATCACGTTTGTCGAGGGCACGGTCTGGGGCATCGATTCCTACGACCAGTGGGGCGTCGAGTTGGGCAAGCAGCTTGCCAAGCAGATCACCCCTGCCTTCCACGACGATGCCGCCAAGGCCGAGCAGGACGCTTCGACCCAGGCGCTCATCGAGTTCTATCGCGCGCATCGCAAGTAGTCGCTGCTGTTAACGCATCGCGCCTTATAGTCAGGGGCCCGTATCCCATCGGATGCGGGCCCCTTTGCTTTGCCGTGGTCCCGGGGCGCACGGCCTTTAAGGATCTTCGCCAGAGCGTCGCGTGCTGCGAGGGCCCTGCGTCTAGAGCTCGGCCTCCGCATGGCCTCGCTGCGCCTCGGGCAGCTCCCCGTAGAGCGGATGGTCTTCGAGCCTAAAGCGCTCGACCTGTTCGGGAGTGTGGCCGCGCACAAAGAGCCACGAGCGATCGATCGGCGTCGCCATGAGCGTGCTGGGCAGCGCGTCGGCGCGGTCGGAAAACACCCGGGCACTCTCGGGATCCTGGAACGCCAGCACCAGATGCGTGTCGCAGTTGCCCATGATGGAGCGAGCGCGTGCCTCGCCATAGAGCGCATCGAGCTGGTTGGTCGACTGCAGCAGCAGCGTTGCCCAGATGTTGCGGCTTCGGATAATCGAGAGCACGTTGTCGATCTGGGGGATCTGCAGATTTGCGAAGTCATCGAGCATAAAGCGCACGGGCACGGGCAGGCTGCCGTCGGGCTGCCTATCGGCCTCACGAATGAGGCCCATAAACGCCTGCGAAATAAAGAGGCCGGTCAGCGGATCGAGATTGCGGTCAATATCGCTCACGGTTACAAACAGGGCGCAGGGGGCGTGTCCCATGGAAGCGAAGTCTACCTGATGGCACTCACGATAGAGCTGTGCCGCGCCGTCGAATCCCAGACACATGACCTTTTCGGCAAGGATGCCGACGATGCTCGCGTGCATGCGCTCGGCATTTTGCGTAATGGCGTAGCGCCGCCATAGCGAGAGGGCATAGCTTTGGGGGTCGGTCGTGATCAGGTCGTCAAACAATCGACCCGTGGCACCGTCCTGCAGGTGCTCGATCAGCTTGATGACCGAGCTGATCGTCTGCTCGTCGGCGGGTAGCTGTTCGGTGACGTAGGCGATAAGACACGACAGCAGGTTTGCCGCCGCATGATCCCAAAAAGGCTGGTTGTTGTCCTCGATGGGGCAGATGGCCTTTGCCACCGAGAGGATGTCCTGCTGGTTGGGCCTGCCGTCCGCCTTGCGGCGAATGTGCCTCAGGGGGTTGTAGCCGCAGCGCTCGATGCCGGGCGCAAGGGCCGGGACGGTGTTGAGGTCGGCGAAGTTGAGACATTGCACGCGGTAACCGTGGGCTGCCAGCACGGGTCCCACTTCGCGACAGAGCGTGCCTTTGGTGTCGAGCACGATGTAGCTTGCGTTCATTTGCAGTAGGTTGGGCTTGAGGACGTTTCGGGTCTTGCCGGCTCCCGAGGGGCCGATCACAAGTGCATTGTTGTTGAGTCCCGTTTGGCGGGTGTCGCAGGAAAGCGTTCGATCCTTGGCGAGGATGGTGGACAATGCGGACTCAGATGCGGCGAGGCGGCTGGCGAGGTTAGACATGGACGACCTCCTTGGTGGTCGAGAGGATTTCGTGGGCAAAGCCGAGCTCGACGGCGCGCTCGGCCGAAAGGTAGGTGTCTTTTGCGGTGAGGGACTGGATGCGCTTGGGCGTGAGGCCGCTGCGGTCCGAGAGGATTTGCGTGAGGGTCTTGCGGGTCTGCATGAGACGCCGGCTGGTTTCCTGCAGCGCAAGTGCCGAGCCGCCTGCCCCCTGGGGGATCAGTGGGTCGTGAATCATGAGCTCTGCATGGGGCGCCATACGGCGATCGTCGCCGCCCATAAAGATCACGGCGCCCATGGACGCGGCGAATTCCAGGCAGACAGTGCGGATGGGGCACGATGCGAGGCGCATGGCGTCATAGATCGCAAGACCCGATCGCACGCTTCCGCCGGCGCTGGCGACAAATATGGTGATGGGGCGGCTGGGGTCGGTGGCATCGAGCAGGCGGATCTGCTGGCATAGGTCGTGAGCCATCGGGGTTTCGATGTTTCCCATGACGGAGAGCTCGCGACGGGCGAGCATCTCATCGTAAATGCTGGTGAGCGTGATGCCTCGGGCGGATTCACGCATGGTGAGGGGGCTGATGATGGGGGAATGATTGGTGTCCATGAGGACTCCTTTCTGTTGGTGGTGTTGTGAAATAGAGTCGCTGCCCACGGAGGGGCTGGCGGGCTACAGGGTTCGTCCGAGCCTGAGATCGAGCTCGGTTGTGGGGCAGGCTGCCTGTCCGTGCGGCTCGCAAGCGCCAAGGGCTCCAAAGCGATGGAGCGTTGCGACGGGCGTGGTGTAGGCGAGCCGCAGCTGATGCTCGATAGGGGCACATCCGTCATTTTTGTAATGAGCCGCGTAGTACTGCGCGATGCTGGCGTTCATCTCGCTGCTATTGCGATGGCGCTCAAACTGGCGTCTGCAGGTCTCGATGATCTTTGCTACCGACTTGGGTGCCGTCGCGGGAACAAGGGCGAGATAGCCCTCAAATAGCTCGTTGATGCTCAGGAGGCACAGCAGGTCGATCAGCGTCCTTATGGCTGCTCCCTCGACGGAAAAGTGCGCGGTCATGCGGTTATATCGGTTGCGGTCGACGATGGCCGCATGGGGTCTTGGAGTTTTCTGCCCCGTGGTCCCGGGCTTTTGCCGCGCCTGTGTATTGAGCTCGACGTTGCAGCGCTTGAGGCCATCCAACGGAAGGAACAGTGCGGTGCGCAGGGTGTTCCGCTTGCTTTCGAGTTCATGACGCTCGTCGGGTTCCCATTCGAGCTTGAGTTTCGTGTCGAGTGCCGTAAGCATATGGGCTAGGCAGCCTACGGTAAGAACGTACGAATCGTTGTCGCGTTTTGGGGCATAGGGGTCTGTCAGCTTGCGAATGTCGGGGTCGCCCATGATCTTTGTGCAGCGCTTCAGCAGTTGAGGGTGGTCGGCCAAGAACGTCGCGAGCGGTAGCGACGCGTAGTTCTTGATGGTCGCGGCGGCAAAGGCGGCGTCATATTCGTTTGCATATGCTTGCTCAATGCGGGCATCCAGAATGCTTTTCTTATCGCCGTCTTCAGCGTGGTGGTTTGTCATAGCTTCTCCAATCGGTTGATGTTCGTGCTGTTTGTTGATGTGTTGGTTGTCGTGAGTGATGTGCTTGCCGTGGGTGATGTGCTGACATTGGGGTGCTATGCGGTTTTCAATGAGCCCGTGAGGCAGTTGCTGCAGGGGCGGGATGGAACGGCCCACGCAAGGCGGAAGGCATCGTGCTCAAAATCGAGACAGCAATGCCCTGGGTGCCTCACATGTGGCAGTTCCCTCATTAAGTTGTCATTGCGTTTGGGGTTGTACTTTGCCGATCTTCCTTCTCTTACACGCTAAAACTCAAACTTCATATGCTCGATCTACTTAAAACCGCAACGGCGGTCTTTTATCAACTTATATGTCGGAACGCGTCTTTGCAAGTACTTTTTTGCGTTTGTTTCAAATGGGGTGGTTTTGCAACCGTCATACGCGTGCTGTGCGAACGTGCCCCGGCTCGGATAAGATAGTGCGCGATAAAAAAGATGCAAGGAGGCATATATGGCAATCAAAGCCATCGCGATGGATATCGACGGTACGCTCACCAACGACCAGAAAGTGATTAGCCCGCGTACGCGCGAGAAGCTGCTCGCGGCGCAGGAGTCGGGCATTAAGCTCATTTTGGCTTCGGGCCGTCCCGCATGGGGGCTGCACGCCTTGGCGCAGGAGCTCGACCTTCAAAACCATGACGGTCTGCTGGTGGCCTTTAACGGCGCTCACGTCGTCGATGCCCAGACTGACGAGGTGCTGTTCGATCAGGCCATGCCGGCTGACGAACTGCACCGTCTGATTGATCATCTGCGCAATTTTGACGTGATCCCTATGATTTCGCTCGGTCGCGATTTGCACGTCGAGGACTCGTACCATTGCATGATCACGCTGCCTGACGGCTCGCAGAAGAATATCGTCAAGTATGAGCGCGACGCGTGCGATCTTAAGATTCGCGAGGTGGAGAGCCTGCATGAGGTCGCTGATGCTTATCCCGTGGACAAGCTGCTCACTGCGGGCGACCCGGCCTATTTGCAAGCGCATCACGAGGAGATGTACGCGCCCTTTACTCAGACGCTTTCTGGTATGTTTACGGCCGACTGGTACTTTGAGTACACGGCGCCCGGTATCGACAAGGCCCGTGCGCTCGAGGGTGCCCTGCCCAAGCTCGGCATCGATGCCAGTGAGGTCGTATCGTTTGGCGACGGCCAGAACGACAAGACCATGATTGAGTGGGCCGGCACCGGTGTTGCCATGGGCAACGCCGTCGATGAGGTTAAGGCCGTGGCCCAGATGGTGACCGCCAATAACAACGAAGACGGCATTGCGGTGGCGCTGGATAAGCTGCTGGGTTAGAATCGCCGATAATGCATGGTTCGGGCGCCTGCTTACAGGCGCCCTTTTGTTAGGGAGGGTGCCGTGTCCGCATTTCCGTTCGACGCCGTTATCTTTGACATGGACGGCGTGATTGTCGATACCGAGTATTACTACCTGGGCGAGACTGCCGCGTTTGCCAAGGAGCTTGGGCTTAATCTGACTCAAGAGGAGTTGAATGGGCAGGTCGGTACCTCGCATCAGTTCTTCCTGCATATGCTGGTCGATTGGTTTGAGCGCGCCGGTAAGGGGCATTTTACTGGCGAGGAAGCGTTGGCCCGTTGGGACGAGTGGGCGCATAAGCGTCCGCGCGACTATCAGGCTTTGATTAACCCAGGCGCCGTGGATACGATTCGAGAGCTGCCGCGCCGTGGCGTTCGCGTGGCGCTTGCCAGCTCGTCTCCCATGGATAGCATCGAGGAAGTGCTCAATGCGTGCGGGCTGTCGGATGCCTTTGAGTATGTGGTGAGCGGCGAGCAGTTTAAGGAGAGCAAGCCCGAGCCCGACATCTACCTGCATGCGCTGGACCTGCTGGGGCTGCCCGCGAATCGCTGCTGCTGCGTTGAGGATTCGGTGCCTGGCATCACTGCCGGCAAGCGAGCCGGCCTGACAGTCATTGCCAAGCGCGAGGAGCGCTTTGGATTTAGCCAGGATGCCGCGGACAAGATTATCGACCAGCTGCCGGAACTGCTGGAACTCGCGTAGATCCTGGGCGGTACTGCTGTCACAACAGTGGTTCCGTTGGCATAAGAGAGAGGAGCGGCGTCATGGCATTTAGCGTGAGCGCACTGGGATTTGGCGACAACGTCGTCGATCGCTACGAGCATATCCACACCATGTATCCTGGCGGCAATGCGGTGAACTTCGCCGTGTATGCCAAGAAATGCGGTGCCGCACGCTCCGCGTATATGGGCATCTTTGGTAATGACGCTGCTGCCGAGCATGTGATTGCGAGTCTTGAGGATGAGGACGTTGAACTAGCCAAATGCAAGCAGCTCATCGGCGAGAACGGTGCGGCACGCGTTACTGTGGTTGATGGTGATCGTGTCTTCCTTGGCTCCAACGAGGGCGGTATCCGTGGCGATGCGCGCTATGTCCTCGATCGTTTTGATCTTTCGTACATGAAGCAGTTCGATGTGGTTCATTCGGGCAACTATTGCTTTACCGAGCGCGAGCTGCCTAAGTTAAAGGCCGCGGGCATCACGGTTTCGTTTGACTTCTCGGACGATTCGACCGACGAGTACTACGAGCAGATTGCTCCCTACGTCGACTTCGCGTTTTTTAGCGCGGCAGGCGCTGCGAGCGAGGATGAGATTCGCGAGCGCCTTGCCTGGGTGAAGGGCTTGGGCCCATGTTTTGTATCCGCAACGGCTGGCGCTGAGGGCTGTATTGCCTATGACGGCGAGCGTTACTATCGGCAGCATGCCAAGCCCGTGGCAGACATGAAGGACACCATGGGTGCGGGCGACTCGTTCCTGACTTCGTTCCTGATGTGCTATCTCGATTCCGCCAAGCGTGGCGAGGATGGTGCTGAGGCCATCGAGCGCGCACTCGACTTTGCGGCGGGGTTTGCTTCGACCGTATGCGGCATGGAAGGCTCCTGGGGCCATGGAGCGCCGATTTCCGAATAGGTGAGCAGTCCCGCGGAGTTGAAGCCACCTCCCCGGGGCCTCGTGTGCAAAAAACGCCAAATATGAGTACTGTCACTAATTTAGTAACAGCGAAATCAAGCTTTCGAGAGCCTAGTTGGGTGCCTGTGAGCGATTAAAACCTGCTAAAAATGATTTTAAACATCTTGATAATGAACAGCTGTGCATTATCAAGATGTTATTTTGCCGTAAATAATGTGACTAGATTTGCAACAGTACTCATATTTGGCATTTTTTGCACACAGGGGTTAGCGAAGGCCAAAAACAGAGCGTGAATTTCCCAAAACTGCCGACTCGATGTGCTTTGCGTCACAGTTTTTGAGTGAGGCGATGCGTTCCGAGGTCCTTGTGAGCGATCTAATGAGCGACTGCGCGCTTGTTTCTGCGTTTGCCTCCGCCGGTGCATCGGTCTCGAGCAGTAAACGGTCGAGTGGAATCTGTCGTACGTATTCGCGACCGCGCTTGGTGGCGAGCATACGCTCGTTGACGGAAAAATAGCAGCCCGCATTACGCGCGCGGACGAGTTCGTCCGAAGTACCGCTAAACCAGTGGAAGATGATAACGGGGGAGTCGGGGTTTGGGATGAGTAATCCGTGCGATTCGAGGACGTCCAGTACGGTTCCTGCCGAACGAACGGCGTGAATTGATATCACGCGCCCGGCAAGAGGACGCTGCGCGAGCGCATCGCAGAGCTGGTCGAGTGCCTGTATTTGTAGCGGTTCGCTTCCGGCAAAGCGCGCGGAAAAGTCGAGTCCCACCTCGCCGACATAGTGCTCGTGGGCAGCAACTTCGCAAAGCAGAGTGACTTCGTCAGGACCGCAGCGGCCGTCGGCGAGCCACCAGGGGTGAAGCCCAACGCCGGCGATGATGCCTGGTTGGCGACAGGCGCGTTCGTTTGCGGCCGAAAAGTCGCGCGGATTGACGCCGCAGTCAAATAGACCCAGCCCCGATGCCGCCGCCTCACTGGCTGCAGCATCGGGGTTGAGCATCAAATCAAGGTGACAATGCGTGTCAAAGAATCGCGGTTCCATCGCAGGGCATCCTGCTAGTCCAGACGTTGGCCATCGGAGCGTACGCGCTCAGTGCCGCGGCCGCTGATCTGGCGGATAACCTCGCCGGCAATCATCTGACCCATGATGGGCGGCATAAAGCTGGCGGTGCCCAGCTCGGTGCGCTCGTGGATGTTGGAAGGGTCGCGGGGCTGTGTCTTAACCGATTCCTCGCAGCTAAACAGTACGTGTAGGCTCTTGATTCCGCGCTTCTTACATTCTTTGCGCATAATGCGGCTCATGGGGTCACGTACCGTATCGAAGATGTCGGCAAAGCGGAGGCACTCGGGATGGAGTTTGTTGGCCCCGCCCATGGAGCTAACCAAACGAATGTCGTGGTCCTGAGCATATTTGGCAATGGTGAGCTTGGCCGAGATGGTGTCGATGGCGTCGACGACGTAGTCGAGCTTGCCGCCCGTCTGCTCAAAAACGCTCGCAAAGAACTCGTCGATGTTGTCGCTCAGCAGGTATTCGGTGCGCTTGATAACGGTGGCGGCGGGATTGATATCGCGAATCATGGCTTCCATCACGTCCACCTTGCGCTTGCCGATGGTGCTGTGAAAGGCGATGGCCTGGCGATTGATATTGCTGGGCGCGATGATGTCCTTGTCCAGAATGACGAAATGACCGATGCCGCCGCGGGCGAGTGCCTCGCAGCAGTTGGAGCCCACGCCTCCGCAGCCGAGCACCAGCACCGTGGCGTTGGCGAGCTTATCGAGTGCCTCGCGGCCCATGATGATCTCGAGCTTGGTATCGCGTGTTTCGATGGGAGTTGCGGCTGCGGTTTCGGTCATAAACATCCTCCGATGGGGAAGCGGGTCGTGTTTTAGCTATCGCCATTATAGGTATTATCGCGATTCCATTTGAGCCCTAGGGGCTTGTTGAAATGAGGCAGTGATTCGCATAAGATTGAAGCAGATGGCACCCGTTGCAGCGGGTTGGCCAACTCCAAAACACGTTTGTAGCGTGAGAAGTGGCCGTCTTCGCATTACGCGGGGGCGGCTATTTCATTCGACCTCCAATGTGGATGCCGAGCTCCACAGCCGCGATTACAAGCAACAACAACGTCAGGACATCGTCAATACTCATAGTCCATCTCCTTCTTGGGTAGAGGGAGCTGGCCCATCTGCTTCAACTTCCATTGTAGCTAAATACGAACGACTGTTCTATAGATGTTACTGTTTTAGATAATTAGACAAACATCTAAATATCGAGTATAGTGTGCGCGTCATGAGAGATGATGAGAGGAGGTCTTATGCCGGGAGAGGGTTTTAAGGCGCTGGCCGATCCTACGCGGCGGCGCATTTTGGAGTTGCTGCGCGAGGGCAATTGCACGGCGGGGGAGCTTGCCGAGCATTTCGATATCAGTAAGCCGTCGCTAAGCCATCACTTGGCGACGCTCAAAAACGCCGGGTTGGTGACCGACGAGCGCCATGGCCAAAACATCGTATACAGCTTAAACACCACCGTCATGCAGGACTTGATCGGTTGGTTTATGGGCTTTACAAACACGGAAGGTGATAAGGATGAATAACGAAAACAAGGGCATTCACGCCACGGGGGTATCGCGGCGTGTGTGGATTGCGCTGATCGCTCTGTGCGTCGCCAATGTCGTAGCGCACCTCATAGTGATGCCGAGCTTGCCTGCGCAGATTCCTACGCACTGGGGCGCGAACGGCGCCGTCGACGGTTGGGGTCCTAGCTGGATGGCCTCCGCGCTCGGCGTGCTGCCTCTGGCGCTTCTCGCAATGTTCTGCGTGGTGCCGCGCATCGATCCCAAAGGTGAGGCATATCGAACCTCGGGCAAGTTCTATCAGGGCTTCGTAATCGCCTTTACCTTGTTCATGTGTGCCGTAAGCTGGCTGGGAGAGCTTACGGTCTGGGGCGTGGTGCCGGCGGTCGGTTCGGTTAACGTGCTGATTTCCGGTGTTGTCGGTTTGCTGCTCATCGGCATAGGCAACTACTTGCCGCGTGTGAAGCAGAACTATACGCTCGGTATCAAGACACCTTGGGCGCTTGCCGATCCCGAGAACTGGCGCCGTACGCAGCGTTTTGGCGGCGCCTGCTTTATGGTGCTGGGTATTGGCCTGATTGTGATGGGCGTGGCAGGCAGCGTGCTTTCGAGTGAAGTCGTCGCCGCGGTGATTGCGGTTCTGGCGTTTGGTTCGGTCGGAGCCGTCTACGTCTATTCGTATCTGCTGTGGCGCAAATCGCAGCGAGCCGTTCGCTAAGGTTGCGGAAAACTAGCGTACGCAGTTCATAGTATGTTCCGGGGGACTTTTCCCAGGTAGTATTAGGGGGTGTGGGCAACCATGCCCCTTTTTCGTTACGTTTCAGAGCTGGTTTTCTCATTTCGTTTCCACTTAAAGCGAATCAAGAATAGGAAAACAGCAGGTAGAAAGGATAGAACAGGCATATGGCGGAGTTTATCTACCAGATGTATCAGGCTCGCAAGGCCCATGGCGACAAGGTAATCCTTGACGACGTGACCCTGAGCTTCTACCCCGGTGCCAAGATCGGCGTCGTGGGCCCCAACGGTATGGGCAAGTCGACCCTGCTCAAGATCATGGCCGGCATCGAGGAGGTCTCCAACGGCGATGCCAAGCTCACCCCCGGCTACACCGTGGGCATCCTGCAGCAGGAGCCGCCGCTCGACGACGACAAGTCCGTCATCGAGAACGTGCGCATGGCGTTTGGCGACATGATCGCCAAGGTCGATCGCTTCAACAAGATCGGCGAGGAGATGTGCGACCCGGACTGCGACATGGACGCCCTCATGGCCGAGATGGGCAAGCTCCAGGACGAGATCGACGCCGCCGACGGCTGGGATATCGATTCCAAGCTCGGCCAGGCTATGGATGCCCTGCAGCTGCCCGATTCTGACATGCCGGTCAACGTGCTTTCCGGCGGCGAGCGCCGCCGCGTGGCTCTGTGCAAGCTGCTGCTCGAGGCTCCCGACCTGCTGCTGCTCGACGAGCCCACGAACCACCTGGACGCCGAGTCGATCCTGTGGCTCGAGCACTTCCTGCACAACTACCAGGGCGCGGTGCTTGCCGTTACGCACGATCGCTACTTCCTGGATAACGTTGCCGAGTGGATCTGCGAGGTCGACCGCGGTCACCTTTATCCTTACAAGGGCAACTACTCCACGTATCTGGAGACCAAGGCTGCGCGTATCGAGGCGCAGGGCAACCGCGACGCCAAGCTCGCCAAGCGCATGGAGGCCGAGCTCGAGTGGGTGCGCAGCTCGCCCAAGGCCCGTCAGGCCAAGAACAAGGCCCGTCTGGCTCGCTACGAGGAGATGGAGGCCGAGGCCCGCGCAAGCCAGAAGCTCGACTGGACCGACATTCGCATCCCCGTTGGACCGCGTCTGGGCAACAAGGTGCTCGAGGCCCATCACCTGCACAAGGAGTTCGATGGCCGCGTGCTCATCGACGACCTATCGTTCACCCTGCCGCGTAACGGCATCGTGGGCGTCATCGGCCCCAACGGCGTGGGCAAGACCACGCTGTTCAAGACCATCGTGGGCCTGGAGCCGCTGGCCTCGGGCGAGCTCGAGGTGGGCGAGACCGTCAAGATCTCCTACGTCGACCAGAACCGTTCTGGCATCGATCCCGACAAGAATCTGTGGGAGGTCGTCTCGGACGGTCTGGACCACATGATGGTTGGCGAGACCGAGGTCCCGAGCCGCGCCTATGTGGCGAGCTTTGGCTTTAAGGGCCAGGATCAGCAGAAGCGCGCCGGCGTGCTTTCCGGCGGCGAGCGTAACCGTCTGAACCTGGCGCTCACGCTCAAGCAGGGCGGCAACCTGCTGCTCCTCGACGAGCCCACGAACGACCTCGACGTCGAGACGCTGTCCTCGCTCGAAGCGGCGCTGCTCGAGTTCCCGGGCTGCTCGGTGGTCATTAGCCACGACCGCATGTTCCTGGACCGCGTCGTCACGCACATTCTGGCGTGGGAGGGCACCGACGAGAATCCGGGCAACTGGTATTGGTTCGAGGGCAACTTTGAGGCCTATCAAGCCAACCGTATCGAGCGCCTGGGCGAGGACGCAGCCCAGCCGCATCGTATCCACCGCAAGCTGACGCGCGACTAGTAGCAAGTAGAAAGGCCGCCACCAAGGGCGGCCTTTCTTGTAGCGATTGCACTGCAGCTATGCCCTGGCTGCTGGTTTGATTCATAATCAAAGTCATCTCTTTGGGATTAAAGCCCGTTTTTGCTATGAGTGATTTTCTAATTCCGTTTAAAACGTAAAGACGCATTGGGTTGCAAGGACATAAGCAAATCGAATTGAAATATAACCAGTGCTGTAACGTTAAAAAAAAGATTATAGAATAGGAGTACCTTATAAGTCGCTTCTCTAGAAAGAAGAACATATGCTTTCGCGTCGTCGTTTTCTGCAACTTGTCGCGTCTTCAATTGTCGCCTTAGCCGCACGTCCGAAAGAGGTTTTTGCTTCGACGGGCAATATTGATGGTGAGCAGATACAATTTACTTCTGAAATTGCGCAAGAGCTTGCCGATAAATATATAAAGGGACTCCTCGGCTATTCGTATACGCCTTCTGACCCTATTCCTTTTGTAGATGTTGATGGGTCCCCGCTTGGTTACATTGTTCCGGTTGTGACATCCAATAGAGCCGCGGGCTATTTGGTTTTAGATGCTTCAGATGATGAAATACTTACGGGATATCGTTTTGGAGACGGCTTAGTCAGCCCTATGGATCGGGGAGGAGATCTTGGTGTCGAGTCTTATTCGTTCAATAACCCAGTCGTAATGATCAATCCATTCGAATTCGGCGTGCAATCTTTGGACGGTTCAATAACAACAAATTGCGGAAGAACAATCCCGGCTGTTTCCATAGAAGGACGGCCTGTCGTTTTATCGAATAAACCTTCAAGCTGGAACGATGTTGTAATTTACGCAACTCAAATGCAGGATTACACAGTATCTGGATTTCGTTCCATTTCTCAGTTTATGTCATATGATGAAAGCGAGATTAAGAGGCTTACCGCCCACTATGCTTGTATGGTGACAGCTTTTTCGAACGTTGCGGAACTGTATGGCATTGCCAATTTATATAGCGACCCTTCGCAATATATGCAGATATGGAATTACACCAATACCCATGCTCTTTCCGATGAAGAACAGACTGTTCCCGGCGTTGTTTTGGGTGGAACGCCGATATCAACCTGTGCAACGGGGTTTACAAATTACTGCGCAAGCAGAGGAAGTACTCTTATCGCCCGCACTGTCTCCTCTCCGGCTATCGCGAGCATTCAAAATGAGATTAACTCTAATAGACCGAATGTTTTACATGCGAGTTTGTACAACGGATCAGCCCATTCTGTAACAGCGGAGGCTTACGCCACACTTACTGGTAAGAAAACTGGAGAGACAAGGCAGATGATTGGCATAGCGGACGGCTGGAATTCATCTTTATCCTTCCTGAAGTATGATCAGAGCTATTATGCGTGGACTTATGGAACGACTTTTTCGAAGTAGGGCGATTCGTCTAGCTCTGTCTTTGGTGCTGATGGCTTCATTGGTGGGCTGTTCAACAAAGGAAGAGATATCGCGCGGAGGTTCCGGAGAAGTGACTGCGACAGACTCAGGTTCATTAGAAATAGCTGGCGGGCATGCCGATGTGATGTTACAAGGAAAAGGCGTGCTTAGGTCGATTGATGCTGAAGACGCTGTCTGCTCAATAGAGGATTTGAAGACAGGTGAAACTGCATCGTACCGAGTTTCAGATAATGCTGCGAATATGATTGAGTCGATACCGACTGGAGCGCAGGTTTCTTTTAGATACTTTGCTCCGCAACTTGAGGATGAGCTTGCTTCTCTGGTGTCTATATGCACCGATGACAACTAAAAGGCCTGAATTCAAACGGCCTCGGATGGTCAATTGGCTATCCGAGGCCGTTTTTTACTCGACCGGGGCTTCGACCTTGTCGATGGCCCAGGCGGCTCCGAGACCGCCGGTGGTGTTGCGGCGGATGCGCACGGTAACCTCGCGGCGCTCGCCGGCCTGCGTGTAGCACAGGGGGAAGTTTGCGCGGTTTCGCGCGGCCTCGATGGTACCGCGCTCGCGGGCGATCCAGTAGTACTCGCCGACAATGCCGAGCGTGTCGGCGCCGTAGGGGAGATAGGTCGACAACTGGTGCAGAAGCGGGCCGGGGCAGAAGACCTCGGTTGCGAAATCGACGGGGAAGTCCTCAGGGATGGCGGGCGCTGCGGGTGCGGGGGTTGGGGCCGCTGCGGGTACCGAAGCCGGTGCCGGTGCGGGAACTTGGTCGCAAGTAGAGGTGGGCACGGATTCGATGACGGGTGCGGGCTCAGGCACCGGTTCCGGCTTAACTGCGGAATCTGCGGGCTTCACGGTGACGGGCGCGTCTACAGCTGCAGTTTCAAACTCAACCTGCATCGCGCTCTCATTCTCGACGCTCGACTTTGCTTCGATGGGCGTGGATGCCATAGTGGTGATGCCGGCGTTGGCGTTCTCGGGGTCATAGACGACCGTGAGCGAGATGGCGGGCTGCGGCGTCTCGGGCTCCGGCGCCGACTCGGTAGCGTCTTGATCTGCGGGCTCGTCGGACTGATCGTCCTCGGCCTCGTCGCCAAAGACATCGCTGTTTTGGAACGCAGACGGCTCGGGTTGGTCAGCGGCTTCTTCGGTTGTCGACTTGGGCGCTTCGTTGAGCTCCACAGTGGCTTCCTGCTCGGATATGACTTTGGGATCGGTCATGGCGGCGATTTCGGTTTCGGCTTCTGCCGTTACCTCAATAGCGACTTCGATCTCTGTCTCGGGCTCGGGTTCCGGCGCGGCTTCAACCATGGCTTCGGGCTCGGGACGCTTAACGTGCTTGGGGCGCACGGCCTTGAGGTCCTTCTCACCGCGCTTTTTCTTTTTGTAGGACTGCTTGGCGCCCTTGGCGGTCTTGGGCTTGTCCTCGCCCTTGGCAAGCGCAGCATCCCAGGCCTCGTTGGCGATGACCGTGGCATACAGGCGGCCGCCTTTAAAGACGGTCAGCTTAATGCAGTCGTCGAGCTCCTCGAGCAGCTCGCGCGTGGACTCGAAGCCCAGGTCATAAGCGGTCATGTCGCCAGCGGCGAGCGACTCCTCGACCTGCGTCATAAACGTTTGCTTGCCACATCCAATCGCATCGCGCAGCAGGCGATACAGATAGATGTGGTTGCCCAGCGAAAGCGTGGGCCTAACTATTGTCTTGCTCATGGCAAATCTCCTCTTTACACATGTAAAGCATCTTACCATCGCATGGCGTTCGCCATGGCGGCGCCCAAGGCAAACGGGCGCGAACCGCTTTCGATTCGCGCCCGTTGTACAGGTCGGTTATCTATGAGAGGCAAATGTGCTTAGTTGCCCGATGCCGTGCCTTGGCTCGAGTTGTCAGATGCCGTGCCGGACGCGGTTCCGCTCGAGCTGTTGGTGTTGCTACTGTCTGCTGCACCCGTTCCCGACGTGGTGTCGCTCGTCTGGCCTCCCGTGTTCGGCTGTGAACCGTCAGTCGTTTGGCTTGAGTCGGTCGTGCCGGACGGCGTGCCACTGTTGGCCATAGAGGAATCGGTGCCCTGCGATTGGTTTTGGGTGTTCGAGGACGAATTGGCAGAGGTAGGACTGTCTTGCGTGTCGTCCGTCTGTGCCTGCTGATCCTGCGGCTGAGTGTTGCCATTTGCATCGCTCTCGGTCGTGCGCGACGACAGGATTGGCTCGGGACGCTCGCCCAGACCCTCACCGGCAGTGGTGATAAGGATGGCGCCGGCGCAGGCGATGACCGCGACGATGGCGATGGCGATCGAGAAGACGATGACCTTCTTTTGTGTCTGGCTGCGCTCTGCCGCCGCCTTGGCGCGCAGGCTGTTGGGGGCGACGCGCGCCGTGGTCGCGCGTCCCGCAACCTGGCGCATCTCCTGCGTGGTCGCGGCGCCACCTAGGTGCTCCTCGACATCGGGCTCAACGGGCTCGTAGGCGCCGGCAGGGTAGTCGACAGCGGCATGCGTGCCCTTGATTGCTTCGGCGCTGGCGGAGATAAAGTGGCGATAGACCTGCGAGGACACAACAGTGATGACTGAGCTCACAGCGGCACCAATCACCGAGCCGGCAATGCCGATCTTTGAAGCAAGCGCCACGCTCGTGGCGGCAGCTGCGGCGCCGGCGATGATCTGGGGAATGGAAATGTCGTCGAACAGGCCCTTTTTGGGCGCGATGGCCATGGTCTGTCCAATGGAATGGTTCTCGTGCACGCCGTTGTTGAGCGATGCCGGCGTCATGACGCGCGTGCGCGGCGCGTCGGTGTACTTGGTTGTCATACGGGGTCCTCCCGGTGTAAATCTGCTTCGTTTCGTGTAGCCATCAGGGTACCCACCAGATGTGAATCGTACGTGACATTTAACAGATACCATCAACTCATCAATTGCTCACCAAGTTGGTGGGATGCGGTTCCACCCGGCGGTTGAACTACAATAGGACTTGCTAATTGTTGTGAATGGCGTCTACGCACGGGAGCATTCTTATGAATCTTCACCTTTCTCAGTCTGATGGCTTTTTGCGTGTGGCGGCGGCGTCGCCGCAGATTCGCGTGGCCGATGTCGAGGGCAATGCCGAGGTTGCGCTGGCGGCTGTTCGCGATGCTGCCGGGCGTGGCGTTCGCGCGTTGGTGTTGCCCGAGCTTAATCTGACTGGCTATACCGCGGCTGATCTGCTCCATAACCGCACATTACTGCATGCCTGCGAGACCGCACTGGCTCATATTCTCGATGAGACTCGCGAGCTGCCGATTGTCTTTACCATTGGTCTTCCCGTTGCAGTTGCCGAGAATATCTACAACTGCGCCGCCGTGTGCTGTGCGGGTGAGCTTTTGGGTCTTACGGCCAAGAAGTATCTGCCCAACTATGGCGAGTTCTATGAGCGTCGCTGGTTTGCTCCGGCGCCTGCGGATCCCGTGTGGGTTGAATTTGCCGGTCAGGGTCCGGTTCCGCTGGGTTCGGGGCTTGTCTACCGCTGCTGTGATGAGGGTGCCGAGGATATGGTGCTGGGTGTTGAGGTCTGCGAGGACCTGTGGGTGCCGGCGCCCCCTTCGATCGAGATGGCGCTTGCCGGTGCGACGGTGATCCTCAATCCGTCGGCTTCGGACGAGATTATCGGTAAGGCGGATTACCGCCGCAGCCTCATTTCCAACCAGAGCGCGCGCCTGTACTGCGCCTATGCCTACGCGGACGCGAGCGAGGGCGAGTCCACGACCGATATGGTCTTTGCGGGCGAGAACCTCGTCTACGAAAACGGCTCCAAGCTCGCCGCGACCAAACTGCTTACCTGCGATATGGCCATCGCCGACGTTGACCTTGACCGCCTGGTTGCCGAGCGCCGTCGCTCGACGACGTGGACGCGCACCGACGATGCGCCGGAGTCCGCGACCGTTGAGTTTTCGTTTGAGGGCGTACTGGCCGAAGAACCTGTCCTGCGCGATGCGCTCGACATCGACCGAGTCTTCCCCCGCGCTCCCTTTGTGCCGGCCGACCACGGTGATCTGGCTGAGCGTTGCGAGACTATCCTCGACCTGCAGACCGCCGGCCTCAAGACCCGCCTTGCCCATACGGGCACCAAGGCGGCCGTCATCGGCCTTTCGGGCGGCCTCGATTCCACGCTGGCGCTGCTTGTGACCGTGCGTGCCTTCGATGCGCTGGGGCTGCCGCGCACTGGTATCACAGCCGTGTCCATGCCCGGCTTCGGCACGACGCATCGCACCAAGTCGAATGCCGAGTCGCTCGCTCGCGACCTGGGTGTGAGCTTCCGCGAGGTTTCGATCCACGCGGCTGTGGAGCAGCACTTCAAGGACATTGAACATGATCCGGCCGTGCAGGACGTGACCTACGAGAACAGCCAGGCGCGCGAGCGTACGCAGATTCTGATGGATCTGGCCAACCAGGCTGGCGGTTTTGTCATTGGCACGGGCGACCTGTCGGAGCTGGCGCTCGGCTGGGCTACCTATAACGGCGACCACATGAGCATGTACGCCGTCAACGCGAGCGTGCCCAAGACGCTTGTGCGCCATCTGGTACGCTATGCTGCCGATGTCTTTGGCGGGCGCATTGCCGAGGTCTTGCTCGATATCCTCGATACGCCGGTGTCCCCCGAGCTTCTGCCGCCCACGGGCGACGGCGAGATTGCGCAGAAGACCGAGGATTTGGTGGGCCCGTACGAGCTGCACGACTACTTCCTCTACTACCTGCTGCGTTTTGGCTTTGAGCCGGGCAAGATCTACCGCATGGCGCTCAAGAGCTTCGAGGGCGTCTACGACGCCAAGACCGTCCACGCGTGGCTACGTACGTTCTACCGTCGCTTCTTTGCCCAGCAGTTTAAGCGCAGCTGCCTGCCCGATGGTCCCAAGGTGGGCTCGGTGACGCTCAGCCCGCGCGGCGATTGGCGTATGCCGAGTGACGCTAGCTCGCGTCTGTGGCTTGTGCAGATTGACGCGCTCAATCCAGTTGACTAAGGTTGGCTAAATTGAACCAATACGGGGGTTGCAAGCGTTACACTTTTGCAATCTGATGGCCCGTATCGCGCGGCGCTCTTGTCGGAGCGCCGCGTTTTTCATATCGAAAGGTGGCACCATGCAGGCATCGCAGCGTCTCGACCGCTTTGGCGCGGAGGTCTTCGCCTCGCTCAACAACAAGCTTCTCGCGCTGAAGGCTCAGGGCAAGACCATTTACAACATGAGCGTGGGCACGCCCGACTTTAAGCCGTACGACCACGTGGTCGAGGCGCTCACGCAGGCAGCCCAAGATCCCGAGATGTGGAAGTATGCCCTGCGCGACCTGCCCGAACTCAAGCAAGCCGTGTGCGATTACTATGAGCGTCGCTTTGGCGTTTCGGGCATTACGCCGTCTATGGTGCAGTCGTGCAACGGCACGCAGGAGGGCGTGGGCCATTTGGGCCTGGCCCTGCTCGATCCGGGTGACACCATTCTGGTTCCCGATCCGTGCTACCCGGTCTTTGAGGCGGGTGCCAAGATCGCCGATGCCAAGCTCGAATACTATCCGCTGGTTGCCGAGCATAATTACCTGCCCTATGTGGCGGGTATCGATCCCGAGGTGGCCGATCGTGCCAAGTATATGATCGTGTCGCTGCCCGCGAACCCGGTCGGCTCGGTGGGCACGCCCGAGATCTACGAGGAGATCATCACTTTCGCCCGCGAGCACGACCTGCTCATCGTTCACGACAACGCATACTCCGACATCGTGTTCGACGGCGAGCCGGGCGGCAGCTTCTTGCAGTATCCCGGCGCGCTCGAGGTGGGCGTTGAGTTCTTCTCGCTCTCCAAGTCGTTTAACGTCACCGGTGCGCGTATCGGCTTTTTGGTCGGTCGCGAGGATGTGGTCTCGGCCTTCGCCAAGCTGCGCAGCCAGATTGACTTTGGCATGTTCTTCCCGATCCAGAAGGCCGCCATCGCGTGCCTTAATGGCCCGCGCGATGAGGTCGAGGCGCAGCGTCTGAAGTACCAGGAGCGCCGCGATGCCCTGTGCGATGGTCTTGAGGGTCTGGGCTGGGAGCGTCCCAACGCGCATGGCTCTATGTTTGTGTGGGCCAAGCTTCCCGGTGGTCGCACCGATTCCATGGCGTTTTGCGAGGAGCTCATGGAGAAGGCCGGAGTTGTGGTGACGCCGGGCGCGAGCTTTGGTCCTTCGGGCGAGGGGCACGTGCGCATGGCGCTGGTCCTGCCGCCCGATCAGACCGCTTTGGCTGTCGAGGCCATTCGCGAGGCGGGCCTGTATTAGAAAGCTATTTCGACCCGTCAATAGCTCGAAACCGATTTCGTGCAGTTATTTTACGAATCCTGCAAACAATTTCGGTAAACGGTCGATTTTTGGCTGCGAATAGGAGCATAATCAAAGTCCCGATTGGATGTATTGGGATTACGGCAAGCCGCTCGGGTCGTTCCCGGGCGGCTTGTTTGTGGAGTGAGATGGGAGTTTCTAATGGTTAACGAGAAGAAGGTCGCTATTGTCGGCTGCGGTTTCGTCGGTTCGTCTTCGGCGTTCGCGCTGATGCAGAGTGGTCTGTTCTCCGAGATGGTCCTCATCGACGTGGACAAGAACCGCGCCGAGGGTGAGGCCCTGGATATCGCGCACGGCATGACGTTTGCCGAGCCGATGAAGATCTATGCCGGCGATTATTCCGATGTCGCCGATGCCGCCATGATCGTCGTCACCGCTGGCGCTGCCCAGAAGCCCGGTGAGACCCGCCTGGACCTGGTCAACAAGAACGTCAATATCTTTAAGTCCATTATCCCCGAGATTAAGAAGTCTGGCTTTGACGGCATTCTGCTCATCGTCTCCAACCCGGTCGATGTTCTGACCTATGCCGCCATCAAGATGTCCGGCTTGCCCGAGGGCCATGTCATCGGCTCCGGCACCGTGCTCGACACCGGCCGTCTGCAGCAGATGCTTGGCGCTCACGTCGAGGTTGACCCGCGCGACGTTCAAGCCTACGTCATGGGTGAGCACGGCGACTCCGAGTTTGTCGCTTGGTCCAGCGCTCAGGTTGCCGGCGTGCCGCTGAACACCTTCTGCGAGCTTCACGGCCACCTGGAGCATGAGGCTGCTGAGAAGCGCATCGCCGAGGACGTCAAGAACTCCGCCTACACCATCATCGAGAAGAAGCACGCCACCTACTATGGCGTCGCCATGGCCGTCAAGCGCATCTGCACCGCCGTCATGCGCGATGAGCAGACCGTTCTGCCCGTCTCCTCGCTCATGGTGGGCGAGTACGGCCTGTCCGATCTTGCCATCTCCATGCCGACCGTCGTTGGCCGCGACGGCGTTGTCTGCCGCGTCCCCGTGCCGCTGGACGATGACGAGCAGCATGAGCTCACCGCCTCCGCCAAGGCCCTCAAGGACATCATCGACAGCGTCGACTTCTCCTGCTAAATCAAGCTCGCTAGAGCGAAAAGCTACAATGAAGGCGTCCGGGTCCACACGGCCCGGGCGCCTTTTTGGTGCAAAGTAACCTGACCCCAATGCACCATAGTTGATGGGAGGGCCATGTCGGATTCGCCTAATTTTTTGACCTATGCCCAGACGGCGTTTGATTCGTTTGAGGTGCGGCCGTTCTGCGCGGTGGATAGCCTGGTCTTTGCGTGGTTGTCCTATTTGCGTTTGCCGGGTGATATGGCGGAGCTGACGAACTGGCAGGGCCTAGACGTACGCGAGCTGCTGCGTGCCGAGTGCTACCGGGACATGATTGACGACTTGTGGGACCCAGAGGGGAGCAGGGCCTTGTTGGAGGCCGTGGCAGCAAGCCCTCGCTACCGTGGCGTGAACGTTTGCGGCTATCGTGCCGTGAGCGATGTGGTGGCGACAGAGCAGTTTGCAGCCATGGCGTTCCGGTTTCCGGCGGGGTTTAGTTATCTTTCCTTCCGGGGAACCGACAGCACGATTGTGGGCTGGAAAGAGGACTTTAACATGGCGTTCCGGTGTCCTGTGCCGGCCCAGGAATCCGCGGTGCGTTATGTGGACGAGGCGGCGGATGCGATTGACGGACAGCTTTTGTGCGGAGGTCATTCCAAGGGTGGAAACCTTGCGGTGTACGGTGCGGCGATGTGCTCCGATGTCGCCCGTGAGCGAATCGAGCGGGCGTATTCCCATGATGGTCCGGGCTTCGTCGAGGAGTTTCTGAACGGAAACGCCTTTGCCGATCTTTCCGATCGAATCGACAAGACGCTACCTCGGTCGTCGATCTTTGGCATGATGTTCGAGACACAGGAGGACTATGCCATCGTTGAGAGCACCGAGTTCAGCCTGCTGCAGCACAATCCCTTTAGCTGGGTGGTTGATGGCCACGACTTCGTGTACTGTGAGCGCCTGTCCGCCGGTGCTCGATACGTTGATGGCTCCATTCGCGAGATGCTGCTTGCAGTGTCGCCTAGCGAGCGCGAGCGTTTTGTAGATGCGTTGTTCTCTGTGTTTGAGGCTACGGGTGCTGAGCGGTTTGCGGATATCGCTGGGAATCTGCGCGAGAGCCTGCCCGTGATGCTCCAGGCTGCGCAAGGCTTTGACAAGGATACGCGACGTTTTGTCTCGCAGACCATCGTGGCAATCCTTAAATGCGCACTGCTGCCCAAACGACCCCAGATCGACGTGCCCGCTGCCGGCAAGAGCTTGGCAGAACAGCTCGAGGCTTGGCAGTCCGAGCTCCTGCGCTAGCCATTGGCGCAAAGCAACCTGTCCCCGATGCGCCAATCTTCGATGCGCCTGGGGCGGGATCGACCGCTATACTGGTTCGTGCCGAAATCGATCTAGAACGGAATGCCGTATATGAAAATCAATCACGCGATTCTGCATATCCTGGACTTTGACTCTGCCGTCAACGTTATGAGCCAGCGCGAGTTGGATATCGAAAGCCGTACCGCGCGCAATTTCGTAACCACGCATCTGCGCCGCGCACGCACCTCGGCCGACAATAAACGCGCCACGTTTGCCGAGAACTCCGCATTCGGCGGCGAGCTCAAGGGCTATTTCTTTGGCGATCGCGAGTTCGTGGACCTGTCGCAGCAGATTGCGGAGTTTATCTCCTCCGAGCTCACCAAAGCCGAGAAAGCCGAGTCCACCGACGTGCTCGTGGCCGATTTTGACGACGATGAGGATGCCCGCTGGTTCGCCGTGATGCTGCTGGGCTCCAAGCAGGCTTTTATGCACGAAGTGGGCCGCGAGGAGGGGGAGGTGCGCAACGACATCGCGCGCCACTACGCCATTCTGCCGAACCCCTCGCAAAAGGTGCCGAGCTATGCCATCGTGCGTGCGAGTACCATGGAGATCGGCTACGTGGACAAGAAGCGCAAGATTGCCGGCGAGGACCGTATGCTTATCCCTGATGGCCTGCTGCAGTGCGACACGGGCGTGTCGGGCAAGGAGGTCATCGACACCGTGACGCGTGTGGTCGAGGAAGTCGCCGAGGAGCACGGTGCCAACACGGCCGTAGCGCTCGCTAAGGTTAAGGCTGCCGTTGCCGAGAAGGTTGAGGATGACGAGGAACTGCCGCCTTGGGATATCGTCGATGAGGTCTTTGAGGACGAACCGGTTATCAAGGAGAGCGTGCGCGCGGCGCTGACCGAGGAGAAGGTGCCTGAGCGTGTGCCCGTGGAGCGCAAACAGGTCGAACGCGCGGCGGTGCGCAATCATAAGATTCGTACCGACACGGGTATCGAGATCAGCTTCCCGGCCGAGATGGGTTCGAACTCCGAATACATCGAGTTTGTCAACGAGCCCAACGGCCTCATCTCCATCGAGCTCAAGAATATCGGCAGCATCGAGAATCGATAAGGCTTTTTACTTTTGAATAAAAGTCTGGATTATTTTTTGAAGTATACTTTGAAATATAATCCAGATTATTTTTTGGAGGTCAAAATGTCCCCACTCGTTCTGGAAAAACCGGTGTTTACAAAAGACCAGGTTGTTTCTGCTACCGAAGCAAGCAAGTCCTTATCCGCCATTCGTAAACGCGCAAAACGCGCGCCTCAGTTCATTGCTGATCATAATGATATCGATACCGTGATTATCGACTATGCTGCCTATGAGGAAATGTACGGCGCGCTGCAGTATCTGCATGAACTTGAGATAAATCGCATCGCTGCGGATCGAGTCAAGCATGGTCCGCATGAGTTTGTTCCGTTTGAGGACGCCTTAACTGCCGAGGAGCTCGCGGAGCTTGAGTCGATGGATTCGGACGCGATTCCCGACGAGGATCTTTTCGAATGAGCGGGCATTTTGTTGTCGGCTTTTTGAATCGAGACGTCGAGAAGGAATATCAAAAACTAGATGGATCCCAGCGCAGGCTCGTCCGTATTGCCGTCGCAAAATTAAAGACGCGCGCTGATGAAATTGGAACGCCGCTTCACGGTGAGCTTGCCGGCTGCAAAAAGATTAAATGGCGGAATGCAGGACTCCGAATGGTTTTTCGAATCCGGGAGGACGGAACGGTTGAGATTGCCGAGATCGTGGCAATAGGGCGGCGCGACCGTTCCGAGGTCTATAAGACGGCCGCAGGACGCCTGTCAAAGCGACCCGCCATGGTTGAATACGACGGAACCCTGAGATGATGAAGGCCGAAGCCCCGATGGTGCTTCGGCCTTTTTTGTTTTCGGCTTGGTTGCTGACATTGCGCCGCAGGTTGAGCATACGTCAGCGAAAACGCCCCTAGGCGAGCAAGGTGACGTGAAAGAGGAGGGAAGCGTACTTCGGTACGCGACCGACGATTGAACGTCAGATTGCCGCTTAGG
>PPYE01046671.1_pt1 | contig 28925 bp, 36 predicted proteins | sample 1559881 | NCBI WGS metagenome assembly PPYE01 (sample SAMN08240022, study PRJNA423297) | Human gut metagenome, whole genome shotgun sequencing project. | reverse complement strand
ATATATAGGACTATATGTATATAGGCATATATACCAAAATATAGGACTATATATTGTTCAAATTGTATATAGGGCTATATATTATGAAAAAAAATGATTATATCAGAGAATACAACAAAGACACCTACAAAACAGTAAAAGTCTATATCCGAGAGGAAGAATACCCAACTATTATTGAGCATATGAAAGCAAGAGGTTATACCAAAATAAGCGGATATATCAAAGACCTGATAGCACAGGATATGGAGCGGACAGGAGAGAAGCCAGCCCCGAAGCAGTCCATCAGTATTGGCGATAATCATGGTGCGGTCATGGGCGATAACAACGGGACTATACATCTGTAATCACGATAATCAACAGAGTGAGTGAACCGTTTTACCGCCCATGAGCCAAGGAAGAATTAAAAGAGTGGAAGAACCGTTTTACCGCCCTTTACATTATCTATCAATGCGAGAGTAGCACTAGGAATTGAAATTACAAAACTTACGTTTTAATCGGTCAAACAGATGAGAAAATACATTAAAAACGGAAATATACAACATGCCAAACATAAAACCATGACTTGCAGGAAGAAAACAATCCTGATACGAAAAACCTAAATTTAAGGCAAGATGTTTTGTCCATAGCAGAAGCAAAAATACAAAAAAACTTGCCAATAATATACCCAACAAAAGCTCCAAAAACCAGTAATAAAAACGCAACATTATAATACCTCCTATCGTTAATGAAAAGGCCAGTTCCGCCCGCTCCGCGCAAGCGCTGGAATGCTGGACGGAACTGCATGCCTATTTCCGGAACACCATCTTTTTACCCTTCTTTGTCAGCGTATCTGGTAGCACTTTTTCGGGCATTCTGCTAATCAAAATTTCATCGTTTGAAAGGAAGTCTGTCTTCTTCGCATTGTCAATAATCTCATCCGTATCATACGCATTATAAAGGCGATTGGTGGATACATAACAATACTTCCAAAGTGGCCTAATTGCGAACTGTGCCGGGGTGTTTTCATAGTCCCAACCGTCATAGGAATAGTTTCTACAAATACGCCAATTTTTACGGCAGACTACCACCTCCGCCGTGATATCTCGGAGCAGTTTATCTACATGTGCAAACCGCTGTGCCGTACACACCAACTGCTTTCTATTTTTCCGACATTGTAGCAACTGGAAAAGCAGATTAATGTTAAAATCCTTCCAGCTCCGCGCGTTAAAAACAGTAGACACCTCATCGATGAGTACAATCGTATTTGCTGGAGCATCAATTATCTGCTGATAGTTAACCAGTGGAGTATAAGTGATGTCTTTTAAAGCTATATTGCTAATGACATTAAGATGATAGCGCAAAGCCTGAGAACGCACATAGCGAACAGCAGACAGGCTCTTGCCAGTACCGAACATACCAACGTAAATACGCAATCCAAAGCCTGACCATTCCTTCCATTTCTTGTGTTTGTAATACGTATATATATCAGCAGGAGCGAAGCGCATAGCCTTAACCGCCGTAAAGAATAGGCTGATAGGCCAGCGAAGGAGATAACCCAATAAAACACCAACGAATATCAGTATCAAACCGTCACCCCCTTAACGAAAATTGCCAGCGTTAAGACTCGACTGCATAACCATAATAATCGTACCTAACACAACACAAAAAGCAAAGAAGGATAGGAGATTAGGGAACGTCAGACCGCTACCGTCAATAAGGATAAAATCTATAAATTCTTGCATTATTTAAACCTCCTGACTATCAAAACATAAACAAAAGTCATACAAAAAACCGCCAAAAAAGAGAAGTGAAACGTCTGTATATCGTTGTGTATCGTCTCCAACGACACAAGCTCCGAAGACGACGCCATAAGCTCCGAAGAAGAAGCCGGAATATAAAGTGCCGGACCCGACGGCGGTATGTACGGCGTACTGTCGTATAATTCATCATTCATAAATCCACCCCCTATCTAAATATCCCAAAAACAAACCGCACCACTGAATAGGCGATCGCACTAAATATAAAAACCTGCCAAAGCGTAAATTGATAACCAAAAAGAGGTATAGACAACTGCATAATGGAAAAGCATGTATCAACGACTGATTTAAATTCTTCCATGATTACCTCCCAACAATGCGCAAAGCAATTGCAACTGTGATACCCAAACCAACTATTATTATTATCTCAGGAGGAAGAAATGAAAAAAGCTGAGATAGGATAGTAGGAAGCTGACCGACACCAGACATTAAGTCAAAGATTGCTTTAAAAGTGCTAGATATAATTTTGGGAATATCCTTCAAAGACTTTAACAAACGTTCAACCGGGTTTCCGCTATCCTCCGATGTACCAGAACCAATTAAATTTCCGTCCTTATCATACTCCTGATAATTTTGTCCATCAGACGACCAATCCTTGTCGTAAAAATCATCAGAACCGCCAGACTCACCGATATTATCAGGGTCTTTTGGATATTCCGTTGTCACCGTGTAACCATCATATTTTCCAAATAAATTCGTCTTAAGATGCACAGTAGCGACAGGGCCGACGTTTAATTTATCATCCACATATCGATAAAACTGAATCCGATATTCAAGAACCTTATTTAAACTCGTTCCGGGCAAAATTTTACTCGCTATTTCATCCGTTCCCACACGGTAAACCCCTGTGTCAGCAGGATAACCGCCCGTTGTTTCGGCCGATAAAAGCGATACGGTACTATCATCGAAGGGGACATCATCAGCAGTAGCCTGTGTACTGGCGACAGCAGATATACGGGCAAAAAGGGGAGGGGATGCAAGGCCATTCGACCACGATAATTCATGCTCAAATTTTGCTCCAATACCCAAAAATCCACCAACTGATTCTGACTTAAAGCGGAGGTTTTGAGGGGCAGGAATGGAAGAGTCATAAACGATGGAAGAACCTCCACCACCGGAAGGGTCTTCACCTAAAACAAAATCATCCTCAAGCCACGGTTGAGCGTTTATTTGACTCAAAATATAAAATGGATTTTCAGAAAATTGACCGATAATCTCAAAATCATTAATACTATTAGTACCACTTCCAATTGTAATACTGCTAACATAATAACCCGTCGAAACAGGTTTATTTATAGACATATTCCACGCACTCGAACCAGCTCTTAATGATAAAAATTCTAAAACTTCATCCTCAGTATATTTCGTACCATAATTAGTAGCATAATATCCCATTCGATACGGACGGTCAGATACTATATAAAGATTATATTTATTAATACTACCATCAGTTACAGGAATCAAATAAGAAGAAAAAGTACCATCACCACCAGACCCATTATAATCACCGCCCACAATAGAATAATAGCCGTAAAGATATTGTGAAGAACCAGAAATCTTATATTTAAAAGCAATAGCAGTTTGATAATGATAAACATCATAATAGCCAGCAAAAACAATCAAGCCAGAACATTGAATAAAAACACAGATACAAAACAGTAATGAAGCAAGACGAACCTTTATTTTCTTCATAAACAACACCTCCATAAAGTTTGTGGAGAGCCGAAGCCCCCCACAAAAATAATGCCTATTTAGCAGCCCTTTTGCCACCTCGGAACAGCCTAAATCCCATCATAGCCAAAGCACCAGCAATGAATAAATTAAAGGGATATTTCGTAAAAAGAGTCATAACACTGGTTACAATACTCACGACCGAAGTAACATCAGCCGTTGGACTTGGCTCAGACGCATACGACGCAAAAGGAGCAGACGCGATCATAATACCAGATGCAACAGGTACAGCCATAAGCTTTGTCCTTAAAACAAGTTCTTTCATTTTCGTTTTCATAAGCGAAAACCTCCTTAAAATATGATTGATTTTTATATAAAACAGTAGTATACTGTCCTATATCCAACTATTCGTGAAAGTCTACTTTATCGAATAGTTGGACAATAAAACCTACCAAGGAGCATTCTTCTTATGAAATTACAGCGATTACTCAGTCTTACCCGTCAGGCCGTGGATGATTACGCTCTGATTGACTCTGGTGACAAAATTGCCGTTGGTATCTCCGGCGGCAAGGACAGTCTGACTTTATTATATGCATTGCATGGACTTAAACGTTTTTATCCTAAGGAATTTGAATTGTCTGCAATTACTGTAGACCTCGGTTTTGAAAATTTTGATTTATCACCGGTTCGATCCCTGTGCAGTGAATTATCTGTCCCATTTACCGTTGTACCGACGGATATTGGTAAAATCCTATTTGAAACCAGGAAAGAATCAAATCCCTGCGCCCTCTGTGCTAAAATGCGGAAAGGCGCCCTCAATGAAACGGCAAAACAAATGGGCTGCAATAAAATAGCCTATGCACATCACCGTGATGATTTGATTGAAACTATGTTATTATCTTTAATTTATGAAGGCCGCTTTTATGCGTTTTCTCCTAAAACCTTTCTGGACCGGACGGAACTTACGGTTATCCGTCCGATGATTTATGTATCTGAAGCTGATGTAATTGGATTTAAAAACAGATTTTCACTTCCTGTATGCAAAAATCCTTGTCCGGTGGATGGAAAAACGAAACGCGAATATGTTAAACAATTAACAAAACAACTGAATTTACAGGCGCCTGGGGTTAAGGGACGCCTTTTCCATGCCATTACCGAAGGAAACATTGAAGGATGGCCGGATAAAAAATTGCCAAATAATGCGAGGTGAAAATAATGGCTGCTCTCTCCTATCATGAACAGGAAATAATTGAGAATACAAAAAGGCTCCGCCAGATGTTAAAGGAACTGCCGCCCTTTTGCGCTGATTTCTTCAGAGGAATTGAACCCAGGACTTCTTCCCGGACCAGAATTGCATACGCTTACGATTTAAAGACATTTTTTGATTTTCTCAGACAGGAAAACCCGCTTTTTGCCAACTGTGAAATGCGTGACTTCTCTCTCACTGTTCTGGATGAAATCCAGGTGATGGATTTTGAAGAATACATGGAATTCCTGAAATGCCATTCCACGGAAAAAAGGGAAGATTTAGTTAATACAGAGCGGGGAATCATGCGGAAAATCGCATCATTAAAAAGCTTTTATAATTATTTCTACCGACACGAACGTATTAAGAATAACCCGGCCGCATTAGTTCAGCTTCCAAAACTTCATGAAAAGGAAATTATACGTCTTGAGGTCGATGAGGTCGCCAGCCTTCTTGACCAGGTTGAAGCAGGTGCGCAACTGACTGAAAAGCAGAAGGCGTTTCATGCCAAAACTAAAATCCGCGATCTTGCATTAATGACACTCCTGCTTGGAACCGGAATACGTGTCTCCGAATGCGTCGGCCTGAATATAAATGATGTGGATTTTAATACGGGCGGCATCAGAATCCACCGAAAAGGCGGCAAGGAGGTCATCGTCTACTTCGGCGCGGAGGTTGAAGATGCGCTGGCCGATTATATGGCAGAACGTAAACACATCACTCCCGAACCGGGACATGAAGACGCACTATTTTTATCCCTTCAGAAAAAAAGGCTCAATGTACGAAGTGTTGAAAACCTTGTTAAGAAATATGCCAAAATTGTAACCCCTTTAAAGAAGATTACTCCCCATAAGCTCAGAAGCACCTACGGCACGAATCTATATCGGGAAACCGGCGATATTTATCTGGTGGCAGATGTTCTCGGCCACGAAGATGTCAACACGACCAAAAAGCATTATGCTGCCTTAGAGGACGAAAGACGGCGGAGCGCACGTAATAAAGTGCAATTAAGAGATAAATAGTAACAATAAATAACATTCTCTCCCCTTCCGGCCCTTCATGTGGTTTTCATCCGGCATAAAAGCAAAAGTGCATCGGGAGGCAGGGGCATGGATACAAGCCGCTCTGCTTCATGCTCCTCCGCTCCCAGATACAATGATTCTGAAATCAGCGGTCTCTCCTCACAAAATTACCGCCTTCATAAATTCTCACCGGATTCCCCCTCTCCAGCCGGTTATGTTCCAGCCACGCCAGTTCTTTTTCCTTCCTTCCGCTCTCCATGTTCCTCTCGGCTAATATGTCACAGAGACGGTTGACTGCCAGTTTTTTATTCATATGCTGGCTCCGTGCTTCTGTGGATACCACTGAAATACCTGTGGGAATGTGGATAACGCGCACGCCTGTTTCCACTTTATTCACATTTTGTCCGCCCTTGCCTCCGCTCCTGAATGTTTCAAAGCGCAGCTTCAGCTCCTGCGTCAGCTTAGGCATATTTTCCAGAATGCTCACATCTATATACCAGTTCTTCCTCTTATGCTTTGGACGGTATGGACTTTTGCAGACCCAGAGTATGCTTCCCTCAAGACTGCTCATATCTTCTTCCGTCTCAAATATGACGGAGGAAAAGCCCTTCGCCTTACTTCCTCTGACGCATTGTACCATCCTTATATCTCCTATTTCCTTTTGAAGCTGCCTGTAAAAAAGCTCTGCCGCAAGTTCGCACTCTGCCGGGCCCTGGCCGGAACTGATTTGTATTCTCATTTTCCCCACCTACCCTTTATAAGTAATCAGCGGACGCAGTGTGGCAGCCACCTCGATCAATCCGAATTCCTGAAGGGATGCGATGACCTGTTCCACATTCTTATATGCCTCCGGCGCCTCCGCAAACAGCAGATTCGTGTCATGGCATACCACCTGGCTTTTGAACTTAGTACTGCGTATGGAATTCCTGTCATATTTGCGGTCAATCCGGCTTTTACAGACGCTGCGCGCCCATTTTCTTCCGGCTCCGTGTGAAAGGGAATCCAGGGAAATTCCGGTATCCTTTCCCGGAACACACACATAGGTCAGGCTGCCTCTGGAACCCGGGATAACCACCGCGCCGTGCTTTGCGGATACGCTTCCCTTTCGGTGAAGCCACCCGTCTTCGGTCTGTTCAAGGTAATTATGACAGCTTTCCATCAAAATATCCAGCTGACTGTCCGTGTTCAGATAATCCAGAAGCTTTCCGGCAGCCGCCAGTCTGTTGCGCCCCGCCCATTTAAGTGCATCATCATGAGCTGCCAGATAGGCCGCAGCCTGTATGGAATCTTCCTCTATCCCTTTCGGTCTGTTATAGCGGGAAAGGATCTCCTGTCCGTAACCTCTGGAACCGGAATGGACCAGAACCAAGACGTTTTCGCCTAAAAGTCCCATTGCCTTTGCGGCAGACTCATCATATACCTGTTCCAGGCATTGAAATTCAATGAAATGGTTTCCCGAACCAATAGTTCCAAAATCGCGTATCGGGCACTCTTCCTCATAAGGATTATCACAGGGGATATCTCCCAGTTCCCGGATAGAATTAAGCCGTGTGACCCATTTTTCCATCTTAAACCGTTTTCTTCTTACCTGTGTGGAAAAAAGGCTCATGCCGCAGCCAATATCATTACCAATTAAATGAGGATAAAATCTACCCCGGCTCAAAGCCGCCATTCCCACAGGCGTGTTTCCCGGATGCAGATCCGGCAGTCCCACGGTTCTTATCATTCCCGGAAGTCTGCTGACGCCTCTTAACTGATCGACAGCCGCCTGTTCTACCCAATTTTTACCGCTGCTGATTAATATGCAATTTTCATGATTATTCAAATCGTATTTCTCCTTCATAAGCTGACAGGCTGTGAATGGCATACTAAAAAAAGGTACAAAAAAACACGACAACAAGCCGTGTGCAATAAAAAGTATACACCAGTCCCTGTCTGATTTGCATTGTTATTTTGTTCTCACCATACTCCTATCATTTGCCAACATAACAACCAACTCCTTTTCTTATGAAGAACTTACGTCTTCTTATTCTGAAATTTACTATAAGCTAAAATCCGGAAAATGTCAACTTAAAAGTTTGTAAGCCGTGATTTCACCGTGTATCACTGTAACAGCTGATGCTGCCTGAACTGTGACGGAAAACTGATATTGTCCCCGGTATCCTGCTTTTCATTTTCAGGAACCGGAAACAATGTCAGTACCTTTAAGTCATTGTATCATCGCGCAGGGCATCGGATAAATTTTCCCTGAGAACTCTTTTACCGCCGATATAATATGCCAGGGCCACAAAGCTCACAATAGCCAGGCTGAAGACAGCAATTGCGGCGGCAGGAACCTCCGGCCATACCTCCGCCGGATTCAAATAACTGGCTTTAGCGGTAAATACAATAAACAAATAAGTCAAAGGCAGGGTGATAAGAACCGGACGCCCGGCAATAACCAGCACTTCCGCATAAAACATCTTTCTTATGCCGGCAGGCGTCATACCCACAGACATATATTGGGCAAATTCCCGCCTTCTCTGACGCATAAATCCAAGCGTATAGGAAAACACATTGGCAATCCCAATCATCGCAAGCAGAGAACAGAAGGCTCCCATAACCAGCTTATAGCTGTCTATGATGGAATCATTCCTAATCCGGGCCTTAATGCGGTTCTCAGATTCTATCTCATAAGAACGTCCAAGCATCTGTGTAATCTGTTTCTCCAATAGATTCAGTTCCGTAAGGGTAACCCCTTTCCCGGCTAATATCCGGAGATTTGTATCTGCTTCGGCAGTTCCTGTCTTCCCCTTCATATAATGCCACAATGACACGGGAATGAACTGTACAAGAGAATAATCGGCATACTCTTCTCTTAAAACCGGCGGAACCTGCGTATAGCCGAGTACAGGGATTTCTTCTGTGTCCTTGTTCCCGGAATTTTGAAGTACTATGGTCTCCTGGTCTTCCCTTATATATGGAACATACTGCCTGTAACGAAAAACGCTGTTTATACTATCCCATATCCGGTTCAATATTATCGTCCCGTCAAGCCCCGGCGTGATACCGGTATCCTCACAGTACCTGATAAATGCCGCATCATCCATAACAATAACCGGAGCCCTTACCTGCCATACGCCTTCTGACTCAGATACGGAAGCGCCGGCAACCGCAGCAAGGCCTCCAAGTGCCGTAAGCTCCGGACTGACGGCATCCTTTGGCACCTGAATGAGTGCCTCTGCCTTCTGATATGCGACGGCATCACGTACTTCTGCCATCCCCTCCAGTGCCTGTGCCGGCCCGGATTGCCGGAAATCTTCAATTTTGGTATCTTTTATTGTTATCATAATATCCCAGACATCCTGATAACGCTGAAAATAAGTGTATTTGGTGTTGAGATCGGTAAGAGAAAAAACACACAGCATCATTGTAAACCCCATAAATGACAAGGTCAGAGACAATGTGGAAGTGCGCAGCGCTTTCCTTTGCGCCTTCAGCGCATTTCCCGCCAGTTCCCCCTCTGTACCAAATAAAATTGAGAGAATTGGAGAATGCCTTTTTCTCCTCAGCCCTGTTACACCCGTTCCCCTGATTGCTTCCAACGGCGTCATCCTGCTTAATTTTCCGGCAGGAAGCCAGGCAGAGAACAGCACGGTTAAAACTGACAACAATACAGCAAGAATTAATACTAAAGGATGGTAATGAAAACCAATGGGCAATTGGCCCGGCATGCCGGCCGCAATGTACTCAATCCCTCTCTTTGCTGCAAAACTCAGCACAATTCCTATAATATTACCCGACAGTATCGGCAGTGCACAAAGCACGACCGCTTCCTGCATCAGGCAAATCCGTATCTGTACCGGCGTAGCCCCAATGCTGGATAATATGCCGAACTGGTGTACTCTGGCATTCATTGATACCGCAAAAGAATTATGGATAATCAGAATCAGGGACAGGGAAACCAACGACAGAATCACAAGGTAAAGTGTCAGCAACAGCGGAGGTGTCTCATCCTGCGGGTCATGAATCAGGTATCTGGACAAAAGAAGTGCATGGCAGGATACCGCCTTTTCATCTAAACCCAGCCGTTTTGCGATCATTGGCATGTCCTTGTAAACAGTCCTGACATTGTGGAAATAAATATCAGCCACGATACCCTGTTCACCGGATAAAGCTTCGTTAACTACCGCTTTTTCCACATTAGCAAAATTCTCTATTGTGAGTAAGTCCCCCGCATCCGTTACTCCGGTGAGCCTGCCCTGCCAATCCCCTTCCTCCAAAACAATCTTTTCCACTTCATAAACCCATACATTATAAAACATGCTGCACAGAAAAGATAAAAACAAACTGGATATAAAAGCGGCCACCATGATGGATATACTGGATGCACGGTTGTTTCTGATAAACCCCACAGAATAATCTTTCCACATTATCTGCCACCCCGTTTCTGATCACGGATGATACGCCCATCCTCTATCGTAACGATACGGTCCGCTTCCAGCGCAATATTTTCATCATGCGTAATCAATAGTATCGTCTGCTTCAAGTTGCGGTTCGACAGCTTTAACATGTCCATAATTTCCTTAGAATTTTTCCGGTCCAGATTACCGGTAGGCTCATCGGCCAAAAGCAGCGCCGGACGGTAGATTAGTGCTCTGGCAATCGCGGTCCTCTGCTGTTGTCCCCCGGATAACTGGTTTGGAAGTGCTTCCAGTTTATCAGAGAGACCTAAGGAATTTACAACCTCATCAAAATATTCCAGGTTCGGTTTCTTTTTATCCAGTAAAAGCGGCATCAGTATATTTTTTTTGACAGTGAGCGTAGGGATCAGGTTATAGAACTGATAAACCAGTCCCACCTTCCTGCGCCTGAATATGGCAGATTGCGCCGGGCTTAAAGAAGAGATATCCCTCCCCTCCACCACTACTCTTCCCTCCGTAGGTTTATCCACACTGCCGAGAATATGAAGCAGCGTAGATTTCCCGGAACCGGATGCGCCTACAATCGCAACAAACTCTCCCTTGTTGACTGCAATATTGATTTGTTCCAGAGCAACTACCCGGTTATCTCCGGACCCGTATACCTTATTTAAATTCTCACATCTTAATATTTCCACACATCTTCTCCTATCCTGTTATAATACTTAATGCAGTTTCATTATAACAGGCCAAAGTGACAGCTCAGTGACTGTAAAAGCGGATTTCAAAACATCCTCCGCCATCTGGAATATTGCTGGCCCGAATCGTGCCGTTTTGACGTTCAATAATTTCTCTTGCAAGGGAAAGGCCAATGCCAATACCATTCTTTTTAGCATTTTGGCCACAATAAAACCGTTCAAAAAGATGGGGGATATCCTCTCTTTGAAACCCCTTCCCCTCATCCCAGATGAGTATTTCCGTGTAAAGTTCATTTTGACCATAGGAGCAATGGACAGTTCCTCCAGCCGGAGAATATTCCATGCAATTTTTCAGCAGATTCATCACCGCTTCCATTGTCCAGTCTAAATCAGCCGTGATTTCCACTTCACCCGCTTCGGGGATATTCAGCGATACATCCGCTTCGGAAAATACCTCCTGCAGATTGTCGGCAGCCAGAGTAAGAACGGTGAAGACATCCACAGCCTCTTTCTCCAGGAAAAGGGTTCCGGCGTCAAGGCGCGACAGGAGCAGCAGAGACTCCTCCAAGTGTATCAGTCTTTTTATCTGCTTTTGTATTTGTGCAGGATAATTCTTATCCGGATGTGTCTCCATCATCTGGGCTGAAAGTGAAATGGCCGTTACGGGAGTTTTGAGCTGATGGGCAATATTGGACAGATTTTCCGCAAAATTTTGTTTTTCCTCCAGTGCGGACTCTCTTGTCTGATGCATCATTGTAACTGTTTTATATATCTCATCCTGCAGTTTTGAAAAACTGTCTTCCCCCGCCTCCAGGACGAGGTCCGGACTGCCGGAATTGATTTTTTCAAGCGCTTCGGCCATTGTCTGTATACGCAGTTCTTCCTTCTTGCGCCAGGTTATAAAAACGGCAAGAAATAAAAAACTGCCTGCTGTAAAACCTGCCACAGCAAGCAGAAGCACATATTGATACAGGGGATTTATGAAATCAGACTGCCGGTACCCATAGGCAGTAAGTACATTTTCATATTCCGGTTCTGCATACCGGGATTTTTGGTTCTTATACGCCTTCAGAGCCGACAGTATGGACGGTTCCAGTGCCGGATCCTCCTCTATAATTGCACTGCTCACGCTGCTTATCATCTGAAACTGCCTGCGGTTATAAAATCCTGCCACGAAAACGGCGGTAAGGGAGGATGCAATCAGACCAGCCGACAGAATGAGAGCAATAAATACCCCCGCATTTTTTCTGCCAATCATAAGGTATCCTCCATACGGTATCCGAAGCTCCTGACTGTTTTCAGGCATAACGGCTGATGCAGCTTCTCACGCAGGCGCTTAATTGTAACGGTAAGAGTATTATTATTCACAAAACTGCCATTACAGTCCCATACCTGTTCGAGCAGTCTTTCTCTGGTTATTGTTTTCCCCTTATTCCGCATCAGAAGCAATAGAACCTGATATTCCGGCTGACTCAGGCTAATCTCCTCTTCCCCCCAAAAAACCATCATCCCGGATTGGTCGAGCGAGATTCGATCGCAGGTGAGATATTGGCCTGATACGTTTCCTGCCCTGCGCAGCAGCGCACATATGCGGGAATACAGAATTTCCAGCTCGAATGGCTTTACTACGTAATCGTCCGCTCCTTTCCTGAATCCTGAAACAATATCATTGGAATCGCCCCGGACAGTCAAAAAGATAACCGGCAGTTCCCGCCACCTGGAACGTATCCAGCTGCACAGCATATCGCCTCGGCCATCCGGCATATTCCAGTCTACCAGTACAATGGCAGGCAAATGATTCGTAATCGCCTTCTTCGCATCTGTAATTGTTGCAAAGACCGAAACGATACAATTTTTGCCATAAAGATATTCTTTCACCGCCTGCGCGATATTTTCATCATCTTCTATATAATAAACTTCAACCACGAGCATGCTCTCCATTCCTCAAACATCTTGTGCAGACAAACCGTACCGCCGTCAGATTACTTCTCAAAATCTTTATACATTAAACTTGGCTGTATTCCCGTGTTGTTCTGGTATTTACCGCTTTTGTACAATTCATACTCGCCGTCGATATCGTGGTAATAAATCTGGCAAATCTCAACATTGGGATAGATTCTGACCGGCTGTACACAGAAAATTTCCAGAGTCCAGTAACCGGAAAATCCTATGTCCCCGAATCCGGCCGTAACATGGATGAACAGGCCCAGACGCCCGGTGGAGGAACGTCCCTCCAGCATGGGAACATAACGGCTGGTGCTGGTATATTCATTTGTCCGTCCCAGATATAATCTGTTCGGCTCCAGTAAAAGGCCATCCTCAGGAATAATGATACGCGAGACGGGATTCGGCTCTTTCATGTCTAGAACGTGATTATCATAAACCAAAAGTTCTCCAGCGAGTGACAGATTGTAACTGTTGGGATTAATTCTCTTCTCGTCAAAAGGCTCAATAATAATTTCCTTTCCCATATGTTTTTTGATCTCCTGGCCCGATAGTATCATAATTCACTCTCCCTTTCCATTTTATCTTTTATAGGGAAGTATATCATAAAATCTGATTGATTTCTATCAATTCTGAAGCTACCCGGCTTACGTCCGTTTAATAATGTCACTGTTCACATCATGCCAAAAAGCGGCATGATGTAAACAATAACACGCTTCGCGATGCACAGAAACGGCAAAAAAACGCCGTTGATTGTGGTGAAAAGTTCACTTTTCATCGCGTCGCGCCGTGTAACTCGGAATTTTCGTGCAAAATACGCACGAAAACACCTCGCAGAACACAACCGTGTGAACAGTACTAATAATCTTCCGGTTCTGCCTTATAATAAGTGACCGTCAGATAATTCCCTGCATGAATTGTGTCGTCTATCAGGCAGTTCATGCTCTTCAATTCGCGCACATAGGCTTCCATGCTCTTCTCCGAATGATTGTTATATCTTTCGGCCAGCTTCCAGAGCGTGTCGCCTTCTTCCAGACGTATGCTGGTATAATATTTGCTATAGCTGACCGCCGCTTCCTCCTCGGCCATGGCCTGCATCAGATTGTGGCCGAAAAAACCTGAGCTTAATATTGCAATCAGAACAAGTAAAACTAAAATCCCCTTTTTCATCCCCGTGTCCTCCTTGGTAAAACGAATCTATGTTCCAAACATTTGTTCTTTTCCGTAATTTTATTATAGTAAACGAACATGTGTTTGTCAATGGTTTTACGCAAAAAAAGCGAACAAAGGTTTGCATTTTTTTCGAACATATGTTACTATTATATCAATAGAGGAGGTACATATATGGCACAGGGTAAAATCACTGATAAACAGAGAGAAATTTTAGAATATATCAAAGAAACTATTTTAAAGAAGGGATATCCGCCGGCCGTTCGTGAAATCTGCGAAGCAGTCAGGCTTAAGTCCACTTCTTCCGTCCATTCTCACCTGGAGCAGCTTGAGAAGAACGGCTATATCCGGCGGGATCCCACCAAGCCGCGTACGATTGAGATTATTGACGACACCTTTAACCTAGCGCGCCGCGAAGTCGTCAATGTGCCGCTGCTGGGTACCGTGGCTGCCGGTGCGCCGATTCTTGCCCAGGAGAACATTGAAAATTATTTTCCGATCCCTGTGGAGATGCTTCCTAATAAAGAGATTTTTATGCTCAAAGTAAAGGGCGACAGCATGATAGATGCCGGAATTTATAATGGAGATCGTGTCATTGTAGCAAAAGCGGATACTGCAAGAAATGGCGAGATTGTCGTAGCGCTGGTGGATGACTCTGCCACAGTCAAGACATTCTATAAGGAAAAGGGCCGTTTCCGTCTGCAGCCGCAGAACGCATCCATGGATCCGATTATCCTTGATGAGGTCCAGATCCTGGGCAAGGTAATAGGATTGTTCCGGTTAATGTAACAGCCTCACCTCATTGCGCAGCGGCAACGTATAACAGAAAACGGAGTATTAAGAGGCGGCAGAAATTATTCTGTCTGCTTTCTCTTAATACTCCGCTTTACAACTTCTCATTAGTTTGTTTATTACGATTTAATTTAAATTATTAAATATATGTATTATTTATTTTCCGTGACTTGGCACAAAGGTTTCAGAAGAACGGCAGAAATGCGCTTATAACGGCAAAAATCAATGCCGGAAGCATGTTGGCCACCTTAATCTTCTGATGGAACATCAGATTGACTCCCACACAGAATATCAGCATTGAACCGACTAAAGACATATTAGAGACAGCCTGGCCTGTCAGAAGAGGTTCTATGACCCGGGACAGCAGGGTGATGCCGCCCTGGAACAGCCCCAGAGGGATTACCGAAAAGATGCATCCTTTGCCGATAGACGAAGCCATGACAAAGACAATAATGGCGTCGAGAACTGCCTTTGCACAGAGCATGGAGATATCACCGGTGATACCGTCCCGGATAGCTCCCACCACCGCCATGGCGCCGATACAGATGGTCAGGGACGTGCTGACAAAACCATCCACAAATTTGGTGTCACCGCCGCTGCCCGACTTGATTTTTATCCATTCCCCAAATTCTTCCGTATGTTTTTCAATATTCAGAAGCTCTCCCAAAAGCGCCCCCAATGACAGTGAGAAAATCATCATCATCGTTCCCCCTGATGCGATGCCTTTCTCCCCTACTGAAAAGATTTCCTGTAATGTGCCGCTGATGCCCAGAAATATAACGCAAAGCCCGACGGCCTGGATCAGTATATTCTGGAAACGCTCAGGCAGCCCTCTTTTTATAGTCAGTCCAAGAAGCCCGCCGCCGATTACCCCGGCGCAGTTTATAACGGTCCCTAATCCCGGCATAATATAACCTCTATTCTGCATACATGTAAACCGATGAGAGACATGCTCTGTGAACGGTTGCTATTAAACAGCAACCTTCAGACAGCATATATTGTTACATGAAACGATAACCTGCACGCTCCGCGCACAGGCTACCGCCATCAATCCGCAGCAATCAGTTGACATAATTATATTATGTCAACTGATTGCTGATTTAAATCTTTTTATTCTGTTTCGAGCAATAAATTATTCAAGCCATAAATTATAATTCATCGATACTTGCGATCTGTTTGCCGTCTCTCCAGATACGTTCCAGATCATAGAACAGCCTGTCTTCACGTGAAAATACATGGACAATGATATCATTATAATCCATCAATATCCAGTTGGCCGTATTATATCCTTCGATTTGACGGCATTCATGCCCTTCCTTCAGAAGCTCTTCCTCCACGCTGTCAACCATGGCCTGAACCTGGCTGGCGTTATTTCCGTTTGCTATGATAAAATAGTCTGCCAAGATCGATACATCACGGATATCAATGATTCTGATATCTTCTCCTTTTTTGTCTTCCAGTGCTTTTACGGCGATTTTTGCCATTTTGCTTGCCTGTGTCATACTGCTGTATTTCCTCCTTAAGTTCTCCCAGAGTCTCGGCAGAAGCAGCCTCTTCCAAACGGCATGCTCTAGCCGCATCATAATATTCATAAGCGATTCTGGTCATTTCATCTATATAAGCGCCGGATTCATTTAAATATTCAAGAATCCCTTTCATAATCTGGTAAAGTGCCTCGTCCAGATCGGTGAATGCCAGTCTTCTCATCTCAGTGAGCAGAGGCGCCCTGTTTCTTCTCGGTTCTATATAATCTGCAACATACAAAATCTTGTCCAGAAGTCCCATGGCCGGTTTCCCGGTAGTATGGCATGCAATAGCCTGTAAAATCTCCGGATCGGTAATCCCGTATTTATTTTCGGCCATCCAGGCTCCCAGTTTTGCATGGATGGTAGCCGGTGCATTCAGCTCATTTTCTGTCAGCTCAATCCCTTTATTCCGGCATTTTTTAATAATCTCCGACTCGTCATAACGCTTGGCACAGTCATGAAGCAGTCCGGCCAGCTCTGCTTTGTTCAAATCATATCCATAGCGCATAGCCAGTGAAATGCAGGTAAAAGAAACGCCCAGCGTATGCTCGTAACGCATCGGACTCAGTTTCTCTTTCAGGCGCCCCCGGATTCTTATAAATTCCTGGTTTTCCGCCTCATAAGCCGCCTGCTTTAAAATATTTTTTATACTTTTTTTACCGGACTTCTTCGGTTTCGGATTCGGTGTCCCGTTTGTTGATTCTGTGTTCATCATTGCCTCCCTGTCAGAAGCTGTCAGCAGTAAAGTCCATGTTGTTTTATATACCGGTACACCGCGTCGGGAATCATCCCTTTCACCGGCTCGCCGGATGCAATTCGTTCGCGGATTACGGCTGATGCCACATCCATCTCCATACAGTGGAGCCTCCGGATTTTCGCCCCGTATTTCTGTTCCAGATATCGTATCTGGGTATCCAGTGAACGCTTTTGTTCTTCGCTTTCCCGGTCTGCAGCCAGGAATGTAACGGCCTGAAGTACATACTCTGGATGGTACCATTTTTCAATATCGTGGATAGAGTCGGCGCCTACAATAAAGTAAAATTCAGTATCCTGATATTCTTCCCTGAGAAGGCGCAGCGTATCCGCGGTATAGGTATATCCCGCCGTTCTTTTTATTTCAAAATCTGAAAGGCAGAAATATGGAATCTCTTCGATTGCCGCCGACACCATGGCACAGCGGTCTTTGGAAGAAGTGATTCTGTGATCTTTCTTATGGGGCGGAGTCTTTGAAGGCATATACCAGACCGAGTCCAGTCCATACTCTTCGAAGGCCTGACGCCCGAGCATCAGATGTCCCACGTGGATTGGATCAAAGGTTCCTCCCATAATTCCGATTTGTTTCATGGCCTGTCCGGACTCCTTTCTTTACTTAGGCAGAACGATCTTCCTTTTTTTCTCATCCTTTGCCTGCTTGTAAAGTACAATCTTTTTTCCGATTACCTGGACAACCTGTGACTGTGTCCTCTCAGCCAGAACTGAAGCTATCTCATTGCCGTCGTCCATACAGTTTTTCAAAATACTCAGCTTGATTAATTCTCTCGCTTCCAACGCCTCTGCCACGGCCGTGGTCAGCTCCGGCGTTACACTGGCTTTGCCAATCTGAAAGATCGGATCGATTGTCATTGCCAGGCCTTTTAAATAGGCTCTCTGTTTACTTGTCATGAATTTCTTACTCCCGCTTTCCTCTTAAACTTCCTTCATTACATCGGTACTCTTTACCGTTATTTATAATAATCAAATTCCAGGCCATACATACGGACGGTATCACCTTCCTCAATTCCTGCCTGCTCAAGCTCCTGTAAAATACCACTGTCCTTTAAGAATTTCTGGAAGAACTGGAAGCCCTTCTCCGAATCCAGGTTGGTGTAGCCGAGCATCTTGTCGATCTTCGGACCTTCCACCACAAATACGCCGTCTTCCGGATGCTCCACCGTATAGGGAAGATTTTCCGCCTGGAACTGGTATTCAAATTCTTTTTCGAATACAACAGGTTTTCTGTCCACGGTTTTTAACAGCTCATTGACATGGTATAAAAGCTCCTTCACTCCCTTGCCTGTGACGGCGGATATCGGGAATACCTTTATTCCCTCAGGTTCAAATTCCTCCCTGAGCCGTTCAATCGGGTCGATCTCCTCACCGGCATAGATGGCATCGGTCTTATTGGCGGCAATCACCTGCGGACGCGTCAAAAGCTCCGGATTGTATGATTCCAGTTCCGCATTGATCGCGCGGATATCCGCCACCGGATCACGACCTTCCGTAGATGCGGCATCCACCACATGAACGAGAACCTTTGTCCTCTCAATATGCTTTAAAAAGGAATATCCAAGACCGATTCCCTGGGAAGCCCCCTCAATCAGTCCGGGGATATCCGCCATGACAAAGCCCTGTCCGTCGTTTAAATCCACCACGCCGAGATGGGGATTGAGGGTGGTAAAATGGTAATTTGCAATTTTCGGCCTTGCATTGGATACACGTGAAAGCAATGTGGATTTACCCACATTTGGAAATCCTACCAGCCCCACGTCGGCTATCACCTTTAACTCCATCTGAATCCACAGCTCCTGGGCAGGTTGTCCGGGCTGTGCATATTTCGGCACCTGCATTGTGGCAGTGGCAAAATGCATATTGCCAAGACCGCCTTTTCCGCCTTTTAAAATAACTTCGCGGCGGTTATCGCCGGACATGTCGGCAATTACCTTCCCTGATTCAAAATCCTTAATTACCGTCCCTTCCGGAACTTTGATCACCAGGTCTTTGCCGTTAGCGCCGTGGCAGCGTTTCTTTCCTCCCTGTTCTCCGTCTTCTGCAACATATTTACGGACATGACGAAAATCAGTCAGTGTATTGAGACCGTCATCCACCTCAAAAATAATATCTCCGCCTCTTCCGCCGTCCCCTCCGTCCGGGCCGCCGGCGGCTACATACAGTTCCCTGCGGAAGCTCACATGGCCGTCTCCGCCTTTTCCGGATTTTATAAATACTTTTGCACTATCGGCAAACATATATTTCTCCTTTCACCTGAGCCCAAAAAGCCCGGTATGCAATTTAACCCTGCTATGCAATTACTGCTGTAACTCTGCGCGCTACGCGCACAGGTCACCGCCTTCAATGCAAAAACAGCCCCATACATTATGGTATGGAGCTGTCTGAATTATTCGTTAATTGCTCTTGGGTAAACAGAAACCTGCTTTTTGTCTCTGCCTTTTCTTTCAAATCTAACAACGCCGTCAACCTTAGCGAATAATGTATCGTCTCCACCACGGCCTACGTTGATGCCTGGATGAATCTTTGTTCCACGCTGTCTGTACAGAATGTTGCCAGCTAATACGAACTGTCCATCGGCTCTTTTCGCTCCTAATCTCTTAGACTCGGAATCACGGCCGTTCTTTGTAGAACCAACACCTTTTTTATGAGCGAATAACTGAAGGTTCATTTTAAACATGACTTACACCTCCTTAAATCGAATTTTGATATATTCCTCTCCATATGCCTCTTCGATATTCTTAAGACCAAGAATAAGAGAGTCCATAAGAAGTTTTGATTCTTTACTGATGTCCCCGGTAAACCGGAATGTAAAATGCCCTGTCTCTTCTTCCACATTGCCGTCAAATCCGTCGTCCGTAAACTGTTCGACCGAATTCGCCATGTTGAGTACAAGCGCCGATGCGGATGCACATACAATGTCCTTTCCGTAATCATCATAGCCTGCGTGGCCTTTTAATTCTATTTTCCTGGTATTTCCCTCAGAATCTGAAAATACGTTTACTCTTATCATAATTTAATTAAGCATTGATTTTGTCAATCTTAACTTCGGTAAAGAGCTGTCTGTGACCATTTTTCTTATGGTATCCAGATTTTCTCTTATACTTGTAAACGATAACTTTCTTGCCTTTTCCTTCTTTCACTACGGTTGCGGAAACTGTAGCTCCGTTAACGGTTGGGCATCCGATCTGCATCTCTCCGTTGTTAACAGCAAGAACCTGGTCAAAAGTAACTGCTTCTCCAGCAGCCGCACCAAGCTTTTCAACTTTGATTACATCGCCCTCGGCAACTTTGTACTGCTTACCACCTGTTGCAATAATCGCGTACATATGGCACCTCCTATTATCATTACTCGCCAGCTTCGGCGGCTTTACGCACTTATAACCTCGCTGTGCGGCACACTAGAAAATAATAGCATTCTTTTAAGAAGTTGTCAACATTTTTTTCAGCAATATGTTATGCAGGTGAGGACGCTGCCGGGATGGCCAGCGTACGGGGTAGTGGTGTGTGTGTATGAGTCTTTCGTCCCGGGGGAAGGATTGCCGTGGTTTGGGGCTGCGGGCGAAGATAAAGTCTGCGGAGCACACTCCCTACCTCAGTTAAATCTCCATATATTTCAGTAACAGCGACCTGTCTGAACTGTTACAGCGGCTGTTTTCGCAGCAGTTCGTCCTTCTTTTGAATTCTCCAATATAAGAGAAAGGCGGCCGCCGCTCCTGCTGTTTCAGCCACTATAAAAGATACCCAGATTCCGGTCAGACCGAACGGCCCGTGGAGGAACCAGGCAAGGGGAAGGGTGATCACAAACTGGCGGAGCAGGAACACAATCAGGGAATCAATCCCATTTCCCATGGCCTGAAACATCGTCGGCAGAATAAACCCGATCGATGCTGGCAGGAAGCTGACCGCAATAATACGCAGCGCCGGAATGCCGATTTCCAGCATCTCGCTGCTTGCGTGAAACAGGGACAAAAGATATCCCGCGGCCCCCTCAAACAGCAAAAAGCCAATCACCATAATCAGGAAACAGATTCCGATACTGTATTTGAGGCACTCTAAGAGACGTTTCCTGGAACGCGCCCCATAGTTATACCCCATGATCGGCATGGCCCCCTGAGAAAGGCCGCTGGCCGGCATGAAGACAAATGTCTGAAGCTTATAGTAAATGCCGAACAGGGAGACTGCCGTATTGGAAAACCGGATCAGGATGGCATTCAGTCCCATCACGAGCAGACTGCCGAGAGCATTCATACAGGCATTGGGAACGGCAACCGTAAGAATCTGCCGGATAATCGCTCCCTGAAAGTGAAAACCTTTTAAACGAAGCTTTACATCATGCTGAAAAGCCACCAGCACGAAAAATGAAAGGCCCATGGACGTCATCTGGCCGATTACAGTCGCCACGGCTGCTCCCGTCACGCCCATGGCCGGTAAGCCAAAATAACCGAAAATCAAGATAGGATCCAGGATTATATTCAGTATGGCTCCAATAGCCTGCAGCGCCATCGGGAATATCATCTTGCCGGTTGCCTGAAAAATTTTCTCGATACAGATATGAATGAACGGCCCAAAGCAGAAGCCGACACAGATGCGTGCATAAATCAGCCCGTCTGCCAGAATCGCTCCGTCATCCGTAAACATCCTGAAAAACGGTTCGATACAGAATGCTCCGGCCGTTACAAAGAGTATGGAGGCTGTGAGAGCAAGGAGAAGTCCGTGGATTACCGCACTGTCCGCTTCCTCCTGCCGCTGCTCCCCCAATTTCCTGGCAATATAGGAATTCACGCCGACTCCGATGCCGACGGAACATGCAACTATCAGCGTTTGCAGGGGAAAAGCGAGTGAAACCGCCGTCAGCGCATTTTCACTGTACCTGGCTACAAACATGCTGTCCACAATATTGTAGAGTGACTGAATCAGCATGGACAGCATCGGCGGGAACGCCATAGACAGAAGCAGAGGAAGCATCGTCCTGGTTCCCATTTTATTTTCCTTCATCGGTTCCTTTTTTTCAAGTTCCGTTAATTCTGTCGTTTCCATTGTTTACCTCCAGTCGTCGGCCTCAAAAAAACAGCCCTCTCCCTGCTTTGGTAACATAAAAGCAGTAAAGATGGGCTGTAAATTTCAGCACTTTTCAATTCACGCTTTAATCAGCGCTTTAATGATTCCTTCTAATTCGGTACACCGTTTGGCTTTACTCCGCGCCCATAAACCTCATGCAGCGGTTTTCTGACCTTTTTCCTGGTAATCTCGACGAGTCCCAGCTTTGTCATATCCACCAGAACCGTTTTAACCGGATCCTTTTTTAATTCCTCCTCCAGTGCGGTCAGAAGCTGTTGTTTATGTTCCTCCCTGGCCATATCTATGAAATCAACGATGATAATGCCGGACAGGTTTCGCAGACAGAGCTGGCGGGCCGTCTCGGCGGCTGCCTCCAGGTTGATTTTCAGTATCGTATCCTCAGCATTCTTTTTGCCGGAATATTTTCCTGTGTTAACGTCGACGACAGTCAGGGCCTCCGTCGGCTCTATGACAAGATAACCTCCCGATTTCAGCCAGACCCTCCGTTCCAGCGCTTCCTCCAGTGCTGCTTCCAGCTTGTAAAGCTTAATAAGGGGAAGAAGGGGATCCTGGTAAAATTGCAGTTTTTCCAGGTCGGCCTTCTGGTTCTTATCCAGGTACCGTCTCATTTCTTCATAGCAGATCTTATCGTCTGTTATCACGGACTGGAGACTGCCGGCATAGGTGTCCCGAAGGCTCAGGATAAACGAAGGCTCCGCTCCCTCAAGAAGCGTAAAACAGGTTCTGTTTTCCGCCTTGGCCAAAAGCTCATCCATCCTCTGTTTCAGGGCCAGCACCTCCCCGCCGATTACCTCTTTTGTGGTCTCCTTCGCGTTGGTTCTCACAATAACCCCAAAGCCGTTGCGGCCTGTCTCTTCTTTCAGGGCCAGGAGATACTCTTTTACTTCTTCCTTCCAGACAGGGTCCGTTATCTTAGCAGAAAATCCGATTTGCGTCTTTCCAAGCGTTACTACCGAGTATTTCCCGGTAAAGTTCAGATTGCTGCTGAGTACGGGATCCTTTGTCTTTACGGCATCCCTGCTTACCTGAACAATTATCTCATCGCCCTGTTTCAGGCCCCGGCCCTCCTGTGCCCCTGCGGCAGCCAGAGGGCTGGTGAATCGATGCTCCCTGTTCTCAGAGAGACTGTAGTATCCTGTTTTTCCTCCTCCGAGATCGATAAAAGCGGCATTTATATTTTTTACTATATTTTTTACTTTTCCAATATATATGTTTCCCAGAAGGCTGCCGCTCTCCTCCGGTTCCAGGCTCAGGGAACGGCACCTGCTGTCTGACATTAGCGCCGACAGGATTCTTCCGCGCCACCTTGTAACAATCAGTTTATTCAATGTCTGCTCCATATTCTTCCAGTGGGACAAATTTGTGGCTGCCGCCCGGGGCGCCGCCGTCACTTTCATCGGACGCATCGTTGCCCTCGTCGGCATAGACCTCTTCACGCTGGATCTGGAACGCGAAAGCAGGATATTCCATTCCGATGGACTCATAGTAGGCGCCGACAACCTGTTCCGGCTTTACATTGGCCGTGCTTCCCGAGGAAACTTTCATAAAAATCCCGGTATTATCATCCGTGAGCCGGACCTCATAGATGCAAGGGCGCAAATCCATCGCCTTTTGTCCCTTTTTTGTCTTTTTTACAATCTCAATTTTATCGCTGTGGCAAAATGCCAGCAGATTTTTCATAAACCGGGGGACATCCTCCGGCTCATATCCTTCTCTGAACCACATCGTATAGTCGGCAGCCGCCACCTGTGACATCGCATTTTTCACGGAATCGTCCAGCTTTCTGTAGCTGAGTACACAGAATCCCTCCGCATTTTCCCTGTTGATCTGTTCAATCATCGTTTTGGAATCCTTTGTGGAATTCACTTCAATGTCCACATACTCGCCGTTGCTTAAAATACCAACTCCCAGCGGTGATGCAAAGGACATAATCTGATGGGGGCTGAACCCCTCACTGTAACGGATATCCACGTCCGCTCTGCGCATCACCTTCTGGAAGTAACGCATGATATCAAGATGCCCGATAAATTTGAGCGGGCCCTGCTTACTAAACTTCATTCTTATTTTCATAGCAGACCCCTCCTTTATATTTTGCCACACCGCAGCCGGAACATTTTGCACGGCAGTTCGGCGTCACCGATTCATTTACCGCATTGTTCCATTCGCGTTTTAAGAATTCCTTCGTCACGCCGGTATCGATAAAATCCCAGGGGAATATCTCGTCCAGGCTGCGTTCTCTCACCGTATAAAAATCGATATCCACACCGCAGGTTTCGAAGGCCTGCATCCAGATTTCATTATGAAAGTGTTCAGACCATGAATCGTAGAGCGCTCCGTTTTTATAAGCCTCCTCGATCACTGCCGCCACCTTCCTGTCACCGCGGGCCAAAACGCCCTCCAGCACCGTCAGATCCGCCTCATGCCAGTTGTAACGCAGACTCTTGCGGTTCAGCATCTCTTTCATCCTGGAATTGACAATGTGGGCCCGCTCCAGAAATTCTTCTTTGGTACACATTCTGGCCCACTGGAACGGCGTAAACGGCTTCGGTACAAAGAATGAGGTGCTGGCGGTAACCTGTACTTTTCCGGAACGCTCTTCCTTTGGAATATTATAGTACTCTTCGGCCACCTTCTCGGACAGCTCGGCAATCCCCCGCATATCCTCCGGCGTCTCGGTGGGAAGCCCCAGCATGAAATAGAGTTTTACCCGGTTCCAGCCGCCTCTGAACGCCTCGGCCGAACCGTTCAGGATGTCCTCCTCGGTCAGTCCCTTGTTAATAACGTTCCGAAGGCGCTGGGAACCTGCCTCCGGCGCAAAAGTCAGGCTGCTTTTTTTGACATCCTGTACCTTGCTCATTACATCTAAAGAAAATGCATCGATTCGAAGAGAGGGAAGGGATACGTTGATTCCTTTTCCGTCAAACTCCTCTATCAGGAAGGATACAAGTCCCTCCAGCTGTGTATGATCGCTCGAGCTTAGGGAGCTGAGTGAAATTTCCTCATGCCCGGTGCTCTTTAACATCTTATAAGCAAGCGCTTTAAGCTCTTCAAGGCTCCTCTCCCTCACAGGGCGGTATACCATACCGGCCTGGCAGAAACGGCAGCCGCGGATGCAGCCGCGCATAATTTCCAGTACAACACGGTCCTGTGTTACCTTAATAAAAGGCACAACCGGTTTTTCCGGATAATAGGTTGCGTCCATATCCATCACAAGCTGTTTTGACACCTTATCAGGCGCATGAGGATTGACGGGAACCATCCGGTCTATGGTTCCGTCTTCTTTATACCAGACATCATAGAAGGAAGGAACATAGATGCCGGGAATCTCAGCCGCCATTTCCAGGAAGTCCTTCCTGCTTCCGCCATTTCTCTTATTCTCTTTGTAACGGTCCAGCAGGTCGAAATACACGACTTCGCCCTCACCGAGATAGAATAAATCAAAAAACGGCGCGATCGGTTCCGGATTGTAGCTGCATGGGCCGCCGCCGATTACAATGGGATCTTCCCCGGTTCTGTCTTCTGCGTGAAGCGGAATATGGGACAGGTCAAGAATCTGCAGAATATTGGTATAGCACATTTCATACTGGAGCGTAATGCCTAAAAAATCGAAATCCTTTACCGGATCCTGGCTTTCCACAGCGAAAAGCGGAATGTTTTTCTCCCTCATCAACTTGTCTAAATCGGTCCACGGAGAGTAAACACGCTCACAATATACATCATCCCGTCTGTTAAACATATCATAGAGGATCTGGATGCCGAGATGGGACATCCCTATCTCATAAACATCGGGAAAACACATGGCAAAGCGGACATCCACTTTTTTAGCGTCTTTATTTACCATGTTTACCTCGCCTCCGATATAGCGGGCGGGCTGCTGGATACTTAGTAATATTTCATCATTTAAAGCTAGTTTTCTCATGATTTTTCCTTATTTATTGTGCTATTTGCACAGTATTTTGATTTGTGGTAAAGGCCTGTTTGAATCGAAATGAGCTTGAATTTACGTCCTTATTTGCTCTTTTTACTCTTTTTTTACCTTTTTCGAAGAAAATTAGGCCTTTTTTTGAAAATTACGACAAATTTTTTTCACCCCAACTAGGTAACACGGGCTAAAACAATACGCCACAATGCATAATTATAAGGCATTTCACGGTATTAAGCAACACCATTCGGCAGAACATAATCAAGAAAGGACTGTGAAAATGCACAATCAATGACCTGAGGCTCATCTGACGGAAGGATCTCGTCAATAAAACTGGCGTCTGTTTCTCTTTTAATAGTGCCAGCCTGTTTTTAAAGATACTCAGGTGCTCAACATATGCTTCGGCAGCTTCATCCTCTGTTTCATATCCTCCTTTCTTTCCATATTCTATCTGTAGGCCTTCGGTAAGGTTCTTGGTGCGGTGATACCAGGAACCGTTTTCATAAAAGATTGGACTGCTGCCCATGGAATTATTCATCTGATCCTCCTTTGAATGAGGAGTATACAAATTTTTGAATATGATAAGTATACCATATTCCATCTAAATACTCCATATATCAGTGTCCGCCTCCGCTGTTAATCCAGCGGTCAAAAGACTCTTTGGGGATGCGGTAACTGTCTCCTATTTTTATAACACGGAAGGGCCCGTTCTCCTTATAAGCTTGGCGTATGAATTCGTAGGCTGTATTTCTTCCGATTCCCAGGAGATTTTGAATGTCCTTTACCTCATACACTATTTTTTCACCGGTTTCGTTCTTTCCCATCTGCAATCACCTCCTTTTGCCTAATTATGGGAAAGAACCGGAGTTTCCTGAGAATATTGAACGGTTTTCTGCATTATCAGAGAAATCCCGGTTAGTTGGAAAAAGCTGCCTCTGTCTCTCTTACCGGAGAATGGAGTCAAGGTCCTTCTACCTTTAATTATGGGGGATAATTTTGAAATAATTTTTTCGCAGATAGTAATTTTCTTAGTATTTGGAATAGAACCAGTTGTTTGGTTGTCCAGAAAAAGAGGCGCTGTGTAGCTGACTTACGTCGGCTATACAACACCTCTTGCATACGTTTCAACGGAGAATTGAGCTATGCTACGGTACCTGATAGCATTTCATTACATCTTTAATCGAATCATAGTATTTTGGACACATTCTGTTACAAAGGTCCCGGCATGTTCAGAAACCTGTATTTCGTTAAGAGATAAGTTTTTTGTGAATACTGCCATAGGAGAAGTCAAAAGGGTGAATCGGGAGAATATCGCCAAAAACTGACAAAAGGCCAGCTGGATTCTAGCTGACTTTTTTTGCAGAATTAAATTTTAAACTTTGGGTTATCAGGTATTCTTTTCTTCCGGGGATAATCTTGGCATAAAGTCCCATAAGCGACTGGACATGGGCGAGGCATTCCTCCAGTTGGTAGGTTTTTTCTAAATACCCATGAGCTCCTGCTTTTAGAGCCGCAAGCCTGTCTCCACTACCTGTTTTGGAGGACAGCACCAAAGTCGGAACCGGTTTAATCTGACATATTAGCTACAGTAAATCCATACCGTCTGTCTCCGAGAGCACAAAAACCATGATTAACAGACAGAATTGATGTTCTGTCAGCTGTTCAACCCTATCAATACCCCTCCAGAGCCTTTCCCTGTAAACGGAAACCAGATATACGTCAACGACAGCGGTTCTCTTCAGGTTAAGGCCATCTGCTCCTTTATAAATGGGCATGGATAAGAAAAATCTCCTGCCATGCCCATTTTCCACCATCAAGCTATTTCTTTACTTTCCCAAAGGGGAGCTCACAATCTCTTTGCCCTGCAGACGTAATCTGAATCTCAAAATTCCTGCGCACCGCTGCAGCGAATACATAAGTGACTGGAAACAGAGCCTATCGGGATCAACTTCTTTTAAGTCAATCACATGATGTTGGGGTCAAAAGGTCTTTTGCCCCCTTTTGATACTCGTTCATCGCTTTCTCCTTTCTGTCCGCTGTTATCGCACTTTCAAATTGCTTCCTACCTGAAGGTTATAGATATCCACTCCCGGATTGAGGGCCAGTAAGTCTTCTACCTTGCAGCCATACTGCTTACTGATCTGATTCAGCGTATCGCCTTTCCTGACCGTGTGCGTTGTTCCATTTCCCGTACCCACGGTCCCCACTCCTACGGTTCCCTGTACCGGAAGCAGCACATAGGTCTCCTTCGCTCCCATGCGGGTTCCCGCCGGTATATCAATCGTTACGTTTCCGTTTGCGTCCACGGGATAGATACCTCCTGAAACCGAACGGAGTGTTCCCGTAGTATGGTCAAACCGGTATAGCGCAACCGTGGAACCGGCCGTGATCGCCGTCTGGTTCGTTGCCGGAACCGTGAGTTTCGCTGCGGAAAGCAGGGTTCCGTCCGCCGTGAGGGAAATCACCAGTCCGTTCTACTGGCCCGCCGCCTTCACGGTAGGCTTCACAGGCTCCGCTATGGGGTCGCCCGACTGCACCGGGGCCGTGTGGATGCCCAGATTCAAGTCGGTGGACTGACCTGCCGCGTTTCTCATGGACTGGCCGTCTAAGGACCAGACAGCCTTTACCGCCATGGTATCGTCCCGCACGGTTACTGTCACTGTTTTTCCGGTCTGCTTTGCCGCGTCCACGGTCTCTTTTTCCACGGTGACTCCTGCTGTCCTTACTGCCAGGTTGTTCTCCACGGACTTTGGTATGATAACCTCCATACGCACGGCGCTAACATCCGCTTTCTGAAGCTCGCTCCTTACCGTATCCTGGGGAACTGCCACCGAGATGTCCATGGGACTTGCAGCCGTGGCCCCGGCTGCCTGTGCTGCGCTGTTAATGGC
>PPYE01343565.1_pt1 | contig 28951 bp, 24 predicted proteins | sample 1559881 | NCBI WGS metagenome assembly PPYE01 (sample SAMN08240022, study PRJNA423297) | Human gut metagenome, whole genome shotgun sequencing project. | reverse complement strand
TGGCTGCTGCTGGTATTGTGGACGGCTATCCTGATGGCACCTTCAAAGGTGAACGCACCATGACCCGTTATGAAATGGCTCAAATCGTAGCCAAAGCTCTGGCTAAAGGCGCTATCGGCGCTGATGACAGACTGGTTAGCGAATTTGCTGACGAACTGGACAACCTGGGCGTTCGCGTTGCTAAACTGGAAAAGAACGCTGACATGGTAAAGATTACCGGTAACGTTCGTATCCACAACGTTCATAACTCCGGCGACATCAAAGCCGCTGACGCTTCCAAAGTTCGTACTCGTCTGTTCTTCACCGGCGAAGTAAACGACAACTGGCATTATGTTTCCATGCTGGAAAACAACCAAACCTTCGATGGCCAAAACGAATCCGGTGATGATGACACCGATTTCCAACGCGCTTACCTGACCGGTAACATCGGCGTTGTAAACCTGACCGGCGGCCGTTTCCAAGGCTACTACGGCGATGGCAACATCTATGATACTCGGCAAGATGCTATCAATGCCAACGTAAAGATGGGTCAAGCTTACCTGGGCGCTACCTATGGTAAAATGGCTAACCAATCCGCTTACAGCTGGTCTACTAAAACTTCCAAAGCTGATACTTTCGTTCAAGCTACCTTGGGCGGCAACATCGGCAAACTGAACCTGGAAGCCCAATACCTGAAAGCCAATGACATTGTAACGGACTGGATGACTGGCGATGACACCATCTGGACTGCTGCTGCTACCTATGACACCGGCGACTTCAAACTGGGTGCTATGTACCTGAAAGGCGATAACGACTCCGTTGACGATGCTAAAAATGGCGATGATGACGGCTACGTTGTAACCCTGGGCTACAAAGGCGCTAAAGCTTCCAAAGCTGGTTCTTGGGGTCTGTACGGCAAGTACTATGATCAGGGCGGCGCTACCTACATCAACCACACCATGAACGGTGCATACGATAAATTCAATGCTGCTGGTTTCAAAGGCTACATGGTTGGCGGCAACCTGGCTCTGGCCAAGAACATGGTAGCTTCCGTTGAATGGTATGACCTGAAAGGCAAAGGCGGCGACCTGGATGGCCAACACGCTCGTACCCTGTGGTCTCAAATGGTTGTTACGTTCTAATTCCTTTAGAACTGTTAAGAAGACGATTTCCTCGGAAATCGTCTTCTTTTTTTACCTTGTTTTATCTCAAACGAATACTTTTAAAAGCCAGTGTCTGTAAAGCCTTGCTTTGTACCAACTGCTACAGTGTGGATAAATATACAAGGAAATGCATGAAAAACCTGTACAATACCGCCCAGGCTGTGTATACTGGAAGACAGTTATTTTCCTAACTCAATTTGTCTGAAAGGGGAATGTGCAATGGTAGAGAAAGAACGGGTGCTTACCCTCCTTCGGGAGCTGATGGCCATAGAAAGTGAAACGGGCACGGCAAAAGAAGCTGAGGCAGAACAATATCTGGCAGAGATAATTGGCAAAATGGAGCATGGCGTCCAGCTCCATACCTTTCCGGTACCGGAGGATGCCCAGGGCCGGGCGGTAATCTGCGGCTTGCTGCCGGGGAAAAAGCCGGATACGGTGATTTTTCTGAACCACCATGATGTGGTCAGTACGGAAATCTATGGCCCCCTGCGACCCCTGGCCTGTACGCCGAATCAGCTGCTCCAGGGTCTTTTGTCAACGGAAACGGATCCTGCCGTCCTGGCGGACCTCCAAAGTGGAAAGTGGCTGCCCGGCCGGGGCTCCGCCGATATGAAGGGCGGGGCAGCGGCCCAGCTGGCTGTGCTGGAAGCCTATGCCAAGCAGGGCGGGGGAGACGTTGGCCTTCTCTTTGTGTCCCTCCCCGATGAGGAAGCCTATTCCGCAGGGATGCGTGCGGCACTGCCGGCTCTCCGGCAGCTTCAGCAGCAATTTGGCCTGAAATACCGGGCGGCCATCAACTGCGAACCCGATGAAAAGGAAGCTGGTAAACTGGTGGCTTTTACCGGGTCCGTGGGCAAGCTGCTGCCGGTAGTGCTGGTCCAGGGCAAGTCCGTTCATGTGGGCTCCTACCGCCAGGGGGTGAACCCCTTGGGGGTGATGGCCCGGATCATTGCCGCTACCGAAGGAAACCCGGCCCTGGCCGATACCTGGGAAGGGGAAAGCACGCCGCCCCCTGCCTGGGTGTACCTGAGAGACCGGAAGGAAGTGTACGACGTGTCCACGCCCCAAAGGGTGATGGCCTGTGCCAATTTCCTGACGTATACCAAGACTCCGGAAGACCTGCTGGCCCTTTTAACGGAAACTGCACAGCAGGCTGCCCAGGAAGCCCTGGCCCAGGTGAACAACGGCCTTTCCATGGAAGTGCTCACCAGTGCCCAGCTGCTGGAACGGGCCCAAAACTTGCCGGGCTTTTCTGCCTTTTACGAAAAGCTGCTGGCGGACAGTTTTGCCAAGCTGCAGCAGGGAAAGTCCAGCTATGCCCAGGAAACCATTGCTGTTTTGGAAGCCGTTTTGGACTTTACGGGCTTTACCCAGCCCCTGGTGCTGCTCAGTTTTGCTCCTCCCTATTACCCGGCGGCCAACAGCAAGACCGTGGCCAAGGAGGACTTTGCCGGACTTTGTAAAACCCTCACCCAGCTGACGCCCCTGCGCTTTGACCCTTACTTTAATGGGGTGTCCGATTGCAGCTACTGCTGCGTAGATCCTACACTGGACGGGAAGGTCCTGGCAAAGAATATGCCCCTGTGGGGGAAGGCCTATTCCTTTGACTTTCCAGCCATTGCCCAGCTGCAGATTCCCTTTTTGCTGCTGGGGCCCTGGGGTGTGGATCTCCACCAGCGCACCGAGCGGGTGAATGTGGAAAGCGTTTCTGTTACCCTGCCCCAGCTGCTGGAGAGGGTTTTGGCCTATATGGCAGAGACGGCTGAATAAAAGGCAGTAAAACGTAAAACTCCTGCAATAAAAAGATTCATATCTTGCATAAGTCACTTTAAAACGCACATAGGTGTTAGTAAAACATACCTATGTGCGCTATTCATGTACAAAATTATAGAAATTATGCAGAAATAAATTTAATGTGAAAATTATTGTCATAATATGCTACAATACAGTTAGGACATGATTTTGTCACATTTATAGAACAGCTTCTGCTGCCAGGAGTGCGTATCAGGAAACTTGAAGGGGGAATGGGTCATGAAGAAGCAAAGCGTTCTTGCTATGGTTTTGGCATTGGGCATCAGTTCCAATGCCTATGCAGTGAACCCATTTTCCGATGTGCCTAAAGGTTCCTGGGCCTATGGCGCTGTAGCAAAATTGGCGGCTGGCCTGGAGAGCAGAGAATCGACTGGCACCTTCCCGGGAAAGTATCCTGAGACCCGTTACGAAATGGCCCAAATCGTGGCAAAAGCATTGGCCCAAGGAACCATCGGTGCAGATAACAGGCTGGTCCGGGAATTTGCCCAGGAACTGGACCTGCTGGGCGCCCGGATGCCCCTGCCGGAACGGCCTGCTGGAAGCGGCAAAACTACCAGCAGCCTCAGGGAAGGTGCTTTGCGCCCCAACGTGGAGCAGGGCAAATTGGACGGGGAAACGGCCCCGCAGCTCCGGCCCTGGTTTTTAGGGACAGAGAACGCCAAAGTGCAGTTTGGTCAAACCTACCTGGCGGCCTTCGGCAGCAGGGCGGGGCAGCCGGTCTCTGGCTGGACCGCCCAAACAGAAGGCAAAACAGCCACAGAGGACGGCTTCACCGGCGCTGCCTTGGGCGGCACCCTTGGCAGCCTGAGCCTGGAGGCCCAGTACCTGAAAGCTTCGCCCCAGACTGCCCCCTGGGTTCCAGAAGAAGATACCCTTTGGACAGCAGGCGCCGCCTATCACTTTGGGCCTGTGAGCGTGGGCGGAATGTATCTGAAAGGCGGCAGCGATTCCGCAGCTGAACCTGGCGCTAGTGACGAGGGCTACGTCATCAACCTGCGCTACAAAGGCGCAGAGGCGGCCAAAACCGGCAGTTGGGGCCTTTTCGGCAATTACTACGACCAGGGCGGCACTGCCTATCTTTCCCGTACCCTGAATGGAGCCTACAGCGCCTTTGAGCCCCAGGGCTTTACCGGCTATATGGTGGGCGGCAATTTGACCCTGGCCAAGAATATGGTGGCCCAGGTGGAATATTATGATCTCCAAGGGAAGGGCAACGGCCAGGAAGGCCAGCATGCCCGGACCCTGTGGTCGCAAATGGTGGTCACTTTCTAAATAGGTAAAAGGAGCTATCGTTCGGAATAGCTCCTTTTTGTTATGCAGAAAAGTAATTTAAAAAACAAAAACAATTAATAAAAAGCATAAAGTGGATGAACTGTAGCTTTTTATACAATTTTTAGAGGTTACTTCGCCTAAAAGTACCGCAAAATCAAAAAAATAGCTAAAAAATTGTCCGGAAATTTCTTTTTGTGATAGAATTGAAAAAGACAAATTTCTGTCAAACTTTGGCTTTGCAGCTGCCGGACCGAACAGAGGAAACAAGGCGACTCGCGGGAGGAAGGGCAATGCAGGCCAAACCATTCAAGGAGGAATTCCCATGAAAAAATCCCTGGTATTTGCCATGGCCATGGCTCTGGGCGTAAGCGCCACTGCCTTTGCGGCCAACCCCTTCTCCGATGTGCCCGCAGGCTCCTGGGCCTACGGCGCTGTAGCCAAACTGGCTGCTGCTGGTATTGTTGACGGCTACCCTGATGGCACCTTCAAAGGTGAACGCACCATGACCCGTTATGAAATGGCCCAAATCGTGGCCAAGGCCCTGGCCAAAGGCGCTATCGGCGCTGATGACAGACTGGTCAGCGAATTCGCTGACGAACTGGACAATCTGGGCGTGCGCGTAGCCAAACTGGAACGCAATGCGGACAATGTGAAGATTACCGGTAACGTTCGTCTGAGCAACGTTCATACCACTGGTGATTACGGTAAATCCGATGCCACCAAACTGCGTACCCGTCTGTTCTTCACCGGCGATGTAAATGACAACTGGAACTACGTTGCTATGATTGAAAACAACCAAGTATTTGATGGTCAAAACGAATCCGGCAATGATGACACCGATTTCCAACGGGCTTATCTCACCGGCAACATCGGTGTAGTCAACGTAACTGCCGGCCGTTACGACACCTACTACAGCGACGGCAACGTGTACGATGACCGGGTAGATGCAGTAAACGCCAAAGTGAAATTTGGCCAAACCTACCTGGCTGCTACCTACGGCAAAATGGGCAACGCTTCCACCTATTCCTGGTCCACTGACGGCACCAGACAGGGCGTAGGCGACAAATTCGTCCAAGCTACTCTGGGCGGGGACATCGGCAAATTGAACCTGGAAGCTGCCTACCTGAAAGCCGACGACATCAACACCACCTGGATGACCGGTGATGACAAGATCTGGACGGCTGCAGCCAACTATAACTTTGGGGATGCCAGCCTGGGTGCTATGTACCTGAAGGGCGACAATGACTCCGTGGATAAGGCCAACGGCGATGATGACGGCTACGTCATCAGCCTGAACTACAAAGGCGCAGAAGCTGCCAAACCCGGCACCTGGGGCCTGTTTGCCAAATACTACGACCAAGGCGGCGCAACCTACATTGCCCACACCATGGATGGCGCTTACGATGTCTTCGATGCCAACGGCTTCAAAGGCTATCAAGTAGGCGGCAACCTGACCCTGGCCAAGAACATGGTAGCCCAAGTGGAATACTATGATCTGAAGAGCAAAGGCGGCACCTATGACGGACAACACGCCCGCACCCTGTGGTCTCAAATGGTAGTAACCTTCTAAGCAGCACTTCTCAGCTGCTAAGCTGAAACAAAAGACGAAGAACGGGAATCCTTCCGAAAAGGAGGAAACCGGTTCTTCGTCTTTTTTGTGTGAGAGGCAGGACCAAGAAATTTAACATGCTGGTAACATGCTTTTTGCATTGGAAAAGAGCCGGTAAGTCTGGGAAAGCCGCATGAAAGCAGGGAAATTTAACATGCCGGTAACATGCTTTTTTGCGTTGGAACAGAATCAGTAAGTCTGGAGAAGCCGCATGAAAGCTGGATAATCTAACATGCTGGTAATTTGCTTTTCCCTACAATACAAAAGCCGTCAGCGATTTTGCTGGCGGCTTTGTGTTACCCTGTCCTTATAACTCCTTAATTACCTGGCACAGTTTGTCCGTGTCTTCCTGGGTGGTGGCCCAGCTGGTGCAGAAGCGGATGATGGAGTGGGACCCATCATATTTTTCGCCGAAGTTGTACACGGCGTATTGGCCCAGTTTTTCCATTTTCCCATTGTCAATGATGAAGAAAATCTGGTTGGTGGGGGAATCAAAGACTAGTTCATACCCAGCGTCCACCAGAGCTTTCTTGATTTGCCGGGCATAGGTGATGGCGCTTTCCCCAATATGCAGGTACAGGTCGTCCTTCAGCAGCTCGTCAAATTGGATGCCCAGTACCCGGCCCTTGGCCAGGAGTGCACCGTCCTGCTTGATGATGGTGAAGAAATGGGGAATCAGGTCCGGATTGGGGAGGACAATGGCTTCGCCCAGCAGGGCGCCGCATTTGGTGCCGCCAATGTAGAATACGTCGCACAGTCGGCCCAGGTCTGCCAGGGTCACGTCATTTTCCGGGCAGGCCAAGGCGTAGGCCAGACGGGCTCCGTCCACAAACAGGGGAATGTGGTGTTCCCGGCATACCTGGCTGATGGCCTCTAATTCTTCCAGGGAGTACAGCACGCCAAATTCGTTGGGGTGGGACAGGTAGACCATCCCCGGCATCACCATATGGTACCGGTTGCCGTCCTGCTCGTAGTCCGCCAGGCACAGGGCAACTCCGGCGGCGGAAATTTTCCCTTCTTCAGAGGGAATGGCCAGGACTTTGTGGCCGCCTGCCTCAATGGCACCGGCTTCGTGTACGCTGACGTGGCCGCTGTCAGCAGAAATGACGCCCTGGTAGGGCCGGAGTACAGCACCAATTACGGCTGCATTGGCCTGGGTGCCGCCGCTGACAAAATGGATGGCTGCGCTAGGGGTGCCGCAGGCCTTCCGGATTCGCTCCCGGGCAGACTCACAGATTGCGTCCGTGCCGTAGCCCGGGGTTTTCAGCAAATTGGTATCCAGCAGCCGCTGCAGGATGGCCGGATGGGCCCCTTCCTGGTAATCGCTGGCAAAATACAGTTTTTGGTTTTCCATATTATCTCCTCGTTTCTTGACAGGCTTAGGGTCAAATTAATTTTATTGTACTCCAGGCAGGGAGCGGGAGCAAGCCGGAAAACAGCTCCAGGAAAGGCTTCTGGTATACCGTTGGTTTACATTTCCCTTTTCAGGCTGTAGAATGGGAAAGAATAGGGGAGTCTGTTTGAATCTGCCGAAGGGGGAACTGCCATGAACTTGCTCCAACTCCAATACTTTGTGGAAGTCTGCCGGGAAGGAAACTTCACCCGGGCAGCTGTCAATATTCACGTCACCCAGCCCACCCTGACCAAAGCCATCAAGGAACTGGAAAAGGAATTTCAGGTATCCCTGCTGTACCGGGGCAAAGGGGGCGTCATGCCCACCCCGCCGGGGCAGGATCTCCTGCGCATGGCCAAACCGGTGCTCCAGGACGTGGACCATATCCAGCGGGTCATGGAAAGCTATGGCTCCAGCCAGCAGGTGCTGCGGCTGGGAACCACCTTTATGACCAACGCTTCCTGCTTTCCTGATTTTTACCAAAGCCTCCACGCCCGCTTTCCGGAAATCGACGTGGAAGTCACCTCCGAACTGGTGCCCAGCCTGCTGCAAAAGCTGGAAGACCGGCAAATCAACCTGCTGCTGGTGCCCTATACCCCGGAGAATAACCACTTCCCGTACTTTCTCTGGTGCCGCCGGCGCTTCCTGTTTGTGGTGCCGGAAAACCATCCCCTGGCCCAGCGGAAAACCGTGGGCTTTCGGGACATTTGCCATGAACCGCTGATTTCCTACTTTGGGGACCAATTCCTGATGCGCCAGGGCCTGCCGGAAAAACTCCAGAGGGCTGGCGGAGAGCTGAAGATTGTCCACCGCTGCAACCAGATTCAGGTCATGCAGCAGCTGATCCAAAAAGGCATGGGCTGCGGCTTTATGATGGAAGACTCCTTTACCCAGGGCGGCGGGGTAGTGGGTATCCCTATGGAAGACGAATTCACCGTGGACGTGTACGCCATGTGGAACAAGGACTTCGAAAAGATTTTCCTGTTCAAGGACGTGGTTCAATACCTGAAACAACAGGCCGAGAAAAACCTGGCCCAATAGCCATAAAAAATAACCGGACGCTTCCTGTGGGGAGAGTCCGGTATTTTTGATAAAATCATGTATAGATATAAGATATAATTGATGGACGGAATACCACAGCGGGTGGTTTCCTGCAATCTGCACTATTGCAAAATAATCATATTGACAAATATCGATTTGATACCTACAATGTATTTATCATATTGATAATAATCGATGGGACGCTGCCGCAGCCCATTGGGAAAAGAGGTATTACGATGAATGCAATAGATGCAGCGCTGGTGTGCAAAGCCTTGGGTGACAGTCATCGGATGCAGATTGTCCAGCTTTTGACTCAGGGGGAATTGTGCGCCTGCAATTTGTTGGAACATTTTCAGATTGCCCAGCCCACCTTGTCCCACCATATGAAGGTGCTGACGGAATGTGCCTTGGTCCAAAGCCGGAAAGAGTGGAAGAACACCTATTATTCCCTGAACTGCGATACCCTGCTGGCCTTTCGCAGTTTTATTGACTCTCTCCAATGTGGGGAGGCCTGTTATCGCAGGGCGGAACCCTGTCAGGAGGTGCAGCCATGACCCAGGCAAAACCCGGTATTTCTTCTTTCCAAAGTCATCTCAGCTGGTGGGTGCTGGGCTGTATGGTGATTGGCGTAGTCCTAGGCACCGCGGTCCCGGCGCTGCCGGAGGCTTTGGGCAAGCTTCAGCTGGCGGGCATTTCCCTGCCCATTGCAGTGCTGATTTGGGTCATGATTTATCCCATGATGATAAAAGTGGATTTTAACAGCATCCGGGCTATCGGCGAGAATCCCAGAGGTCTTTTTGTGACCTGGGTGGTGAACTGGCTGATTAAACCCTTTACCATGTACGGCTTTAGCTGCCTGTTCCTTTATGGGCTGTTTCGCATCTGGATTGCCCCGGATCTGGCTACCCAATATTTAGCGGGAATGGTGCTTCTGGGAGCCGCTCCCTGTACGGCCATGGTCTTTGTCTGGAGCACCCTGACCCACGGAAATCCGGCCTACACCGTGGTGCAGGTTGCCACCAATGACCTGATTATCCTGGTGGCCTTTGTGCCTATTGTTTCCTTTCTGTTGGGCGTTTCCCAGGTATTTGTGCCGTACAGTACCCTGTTTGTGAGCATCTTCCTTTTTGTGGTGATTCCCCTGGTTTTTGGCGTGGCCACCCGGGCCTATGTTACCCGCCGTTACGGGCAGCAGTATCTGGAAGAAACGTTTCTGCCCAAATTTGACGGCATTACCACCCTGGGCCTTTTGCTGACGCTGGTGCTGATTTTCAGCTCCCAGGCTGGGGTGATTTTGGCAAACCCCGTCCATATTGTACTTCTAGCAGTTCCTTTGGTGGTGCAGACCCTGTTTATCTTCGGGCTGGCCTATGCCCTCTGTTGGTTTTTGCGGCTTCCTTTTGCTATTGCTGCTCCCGCCGGTATGATTGGAGCCTCCAACTTTTTTGAACTGGCAGTGGCAGTGGCGGTGGCTCTCTTTGGCACCACCAGTCCGGCTGCTTTGGCTACTACCGTAGGTGTACTGACAGAAGTGCCTGTCATGCTGCTTTTGGTGCGTTTTGCCAATGCTACGAAAGGGTGGTTCTCCCATGACTAAGCCAGTGATTGCCTTTGTATGTGTCCATAATGCCTGCCGCAGCCAGTTGGCGGAAGCCCTGGCAAGGAAACTGGCGGGGGACGTATGGACCAGCTGCTCGGCAGGAACCCAGCCCGCCAAAGAAATCGATCCGGAAGCCTGCCACCTTTTGGCCAAGCTGTACCAGATTGATATGAAGGCCCAAGGCCAGTATTGCAAAACCTTGGACCAGCTGCCGCCCCTGGATGGGGTGGTGACCATGGGCTGCGGCGTCCAGTGCCCAGCCCTGCCGGCCCGCTGGCGTGAAGACTGGGGTTTGGAAGACCCCACCGGCAAAGGAGAGGAAGCCTATCGCCAGACCCTGGAACGCCTAATAGAGAAAATCCAAGCTTTGAAAGTGCGGCTGGAAGCGGAAAAGCAAAAAGAATTGAACGGCAAAGCCTAACAGAAAAGCTTATAGCAACAAATCCCCCGGTGCGCATCGCAGCAGGGGATTCTTTAGTTTGGAGGACAGCTTCTCTCCAGTTTATAAGCTGGTTACTACCGGGTTGTTCAGATAATCGTACACCCGCCGTACTTCCTTGACGTTCCGGGTGTCTAGCATTTGGGGCCGGCCCAGGTCCAGGCTGGCAATCTGCTGCATTTCTGCGTCCGTCAGGGCAAAGTCCCAGATGGCCAGGTTCTGCTCCATCCGTTCCTTATGGACGGATTTGGGGATAATCACCACGCCCCGCTGTACGTTCCAGCGCAGGATGACCTGGGCAGTAGTTTTGCCGTGGGCCTCGGCAATGGCGGAGAGCACCGGGTTGGTGAACATACCGTTCATGCCTTCGGCAAAGGGCGCCCAGGCCTCCGGCTGCACGCCGTATTCCTTGAGCAGGGCCAGTTCGTCAGCCCGCTGGTAGAAGGGATGCAGTTCCAGCTGGTTCACCGCCGGCACAATATCCGTATTGAAGCACAGGTCCACCAGCCGGTCGGGCAGGAAGTTGCAGACGCCGATGGCCCGGATTCGTCCGGCCTGATAGAGCTCCGTCATGGCCCGCCAGGACCCGTAGTAATCCGCCAGGGGCATATGGATCAGGTACAGGTCCAGGTAATCCGTCCCCAGTTTCTTACAGGACCGGTCAAAGGCTTCCTTGGTCTTTTCGTAGCCCATTTCCTGCATATAGGCCTTGGTGGTCAGGAAAAGTTCCTGCCTGGGAACGCCGCTTTCCTTGATGGCGGCGCCCACCGCTTCCTCATTCTGGTAGCTGCTGGCTGTGTCCAGCAGCCGGTAGCCCAAGTTTAGGGCGTCCTTCACCGCCTGCTTGCACTGTTCCAGGTCCGTGACCTGGAACACCCCAAAGCCTTCCTGGGGCATTTTTACACCATTATTTAGCGTTACAAAAGGGATAGTCATAAAAGCATAGCTCCTTTCCTTGCAAACCTGCAATTGCTTGCTGATTATACCTTAACACTAAAGTCCAGTTGAAGGTCAAGAGCTGGAAGAAAGTGAAATTATGAATTCCAATTGGCTAAAAACCATGCGTTTTTTGTTATGCCAGATTCCAGGCAGCGGCAGGCTTTCCGCCGTCATTTGTCCTGGCTGGCCTTTGCCGCTATAATAAAAGCAGTGACCGTCCAGCAGACGGCCCGGGGTCAGCACCCCTAAACGCAATAAACCTGGTGCGGCCCAGCTATTCTCTGCGAGGTGATTTTCTTGTCTTCCTCTCCTAAAATGATTCAGGTCCGGGGCGCCCGGGTCCATAATCTGAAAAATATCAATGTGGATATTCCTTTACACAAAATTGTGGGTATTGCCGGGGTGTCCGGTTCGGGGAAATCCTCCCTGGCACTGGGCATCCTCTATGCCGAAGGCTCTCGACGGTACCTGGAGTCCCTGTCCACCTATACCCGGCGGCGAATGACCCAGGCCCAGCGGGCAGATGTGGACGAGGTGCGCTACGTGCCGGCCGCCCTGGCCCTCCACCAGCGGCCTGGGGTGCCGGGTATCCGCAGTACCTTTGGCACCCTCAGTGAGCTGTCCAACAGCCTGCGGCTGATGTTCTCCCGGCTGGCCAGCCACCGCTGCCCCAACGGCCATTATGTGCCGCCCTCCCTGGCGGTAGCCGCCATGCAGGAAATTACCTGCCCGGAGTGCGGCGCCAAATTCTACGGGCCAGGGGCCGAAGATCTGGCCTTTAACAGCCGGGGCGCCTGTCCCACCTGCGGCGGTACGGGCATCGTGCGGACGGTGAACCAGGCCTCCCTGGTGCCCGACGAGAACCTGACCATCGACCAGGGGGCCGTGGTGGTGTGGGGGACCCTGATGTGGTCCCTGATGAAGGAGGTGTGCCGGGAAATGGGGGTGCGTACGGACGTGCCCTTTAAGGACCTGACGCCAAAAGAAAAATGGGTCGTTTACCACGGCCCGGCGGAGAAAAAGCACATTCTCTACATCAACCCCAAAACTCAGCAGAGCACCGAGCTGGATTTTACCTATTACAACGCCAACTATACCGTGGAAAATGCCCTGGCCAAGGTCAAGGATGAAAAGGGCATGAAGCGGCTGGAGCGGTTCCTGAAGGAAGGGGTCTGCCCGGACTGCCACGGCTCCCGGATGTCGGAAGCTACCCGGGCGCCCCGGCTCCGGGGGATTGGCCTGGACCAGGCTTCCCAAATGACCCTGGACGACCTGGTGGTCTGGGTCCGGGGAGTGCCCGCTTCCCTGCCGGAAGAAATGCGCCCCATGGCCCAAAGCATCTGCGAAGCCTTTTTGGACACGGCCAAACGGCTGAGGGACCTGGGGCTGGGGTACCTGTCCCTGGACCGGGCTTCCGGCACCCTGTCCACCGGGGAGCGGCAGCGGGTCCAATTGGCCCGGGCCGTGCGGAACCGGACCACCGGGGTACTGTACGTGCTGGACGAGCCCTCCATTGGGCTCCATCCCTATAACCTCCAGGGGCTCACGGCGGTGCTGGACGACCTGGTGGCGGACGGTAACTCGGTGGTGCTGGTGGACCACGATACCCAGGTTCTTTGCCACAGCCAGTATCTGCTGGAAATGGGACCGGGGGCCGGGGCTGACGGCGGAAAGCTGGTAGCCCAGGGCACAGTGGCGGAGCTGGAGCAGAATCCCCAGTCCCTGATTGGCCCCTACCTGCAAAAGGAGGAAAAGCCCCACCTGCTGCCCCCGGGACTGCCCCAAAAAGAACTGTTTGCCAAGGGAACCCTGCACCTGGCAACGGACCAGCTTCACACGGTGCAGCCCCTGGACGTCAAGCTGCCGCTAGGGCGCCTCACGGTGGTCACCGGGGTTTCCGGCTCCGGGAAGACCACCCTGGTACTGGAGAGCCTGATTCCTGCCCTGAAGGCTGCGATAGAAGGCACGCCCCTTCCGGCCCACGTGAAAAGCGTGGAAGCCCCGGGCATCTCCCAGGTGAAGCTCATCGATGCCACCCCCATCGGCATCAACGTCCGCTCCACCGTGGCCACCTACGCCGGGATTCACGACGAGCTGCGGAAGGTGTACGCCCGCACCGAGGACGCCAAAGCCCTGGGGTACAAGGCCGGGGACTTTTCCTATAATACCGGCAAACTCCGCTGCCCTACCTGCGACGGCACCGGGCAAATCTCCCTGGACGTGCAGTTTCTGCCGGACGTGGACATTCCCTGTCCGGACTGCCGGGGCTCCCGCTACAGCAAGGAGGCACACGCCATCCATCGGAAGGCCAAGGACGGGCATAGCTACAGTCTGCCGGAGCTGATGAATATGAGCGTGGACCAGGCCCTCCTTGCCTGCAAGGGACTCAGCCTGCTCCAGCGCCGGCTTCAGGTGCTCCACGACCTGGGCCTGGGGTATTTGACCCTGGGCGAAGAAACTCCCGGTCTTTCCGGAGGCGAAGCCCAGCGGCTGAAACTGGCCAGCGAAATGGGCAGGGGCCAGGGGGATACGGTCTTTGTGTTTGACGAGCCCACCATAGGCCTCCACCCCAAGGACGTGGAAACCCTGCTGGGGGTATTCCATCAGCTCCTTGACCTGGGAGCCACGGTGCTGGTCATCGAGCACGACCTGGACGTGATTCGTGCCGCAGACTACCTGGTGGATATGGGGCCCGGCGGCGGCAAGGCTGGCGGCCGGATTGTGGCCCAGGGCACGCCCCAGGAAATCCGCAGCTGCCTGGACAGCGTAACGGGACGCTTTATCTGAACGCAAAAAAAGATGTTTCTCTGCACCCGCAGAAAAACATCTTTTTTTTATCAAGCTCAGGCCAAGCCTTTTTCCCTGACCAGCTGCAAAAAGTTGTGCAGGACTCTGGCGGTAATGCCCCAGATCATCTTGTCCTTCCAGGGATAGAAGTACACTGTGTAGTCAAACTGGGGCTTCCAGCCCGGCTTGACCGGTGCCACCAGGCCCTCTGGGAAATCGTCTTCCCGGTGGGTACCAATCTGGATGGTGCCCGTTTCCGGGGTCATGGCCAGCAGGTCCTTCAGGGGAACGGCAAATACCTCGCCCACCTCCTCAGGGTCCACGGTCAGCTCCTGGCCTTCCTGGAGAATCCCTGCAAAGGGGAAAATCAGGGGACCCATGGGGCCGTAGAAATAGGGCAGGGGGCCCAGCACCTGGACGGAGGAACGGGGAATCCCCAGTTCTTCTTCCGTTTCCCGGAGCGCCGTATAGAGCAGGGTGGGGTCGCTGTCCTCCCGGTGGCCGCCAGGAAAGCAGATATCCCCGGGCTGCCAGGTCATGGTGGAAGCCCGCACCTCAAAAAGAATCTCCCAGCCCTCCTGCCCCCAGCGCAGGGGAAGAAGCACGGCGGATTCCCAAATCTTCAGGGTCCGGTCTGCTTTCAGGCCCTGGTCCGTCCAAAGGGCTGCCAGCTGCTGCCGCCCCGTTGTTTCGTTTGTCATAGTGATGTATCCTCCCGGGGAAATCCCCGCTGTTATGCCTTGCTATTTTGTCCCGCCCAAAGGCAGGAAGCACTTCTTTCTAGTGTACAATATTTCACGGCTGGCGGCAATATCCCCCTGGGCAGCTTCCTTTATGGTTATGATTTTCTAACTTATAGCCGCTACGCTTACCCCTTCCCAACTTTCTTGACAATGGCCCGGGCTGGCCTTAGACTAGTAACTAAGTAGAAGAATATCGCCAGCACTTGTGGGGCCAGCCGTTCCTCAGGTGTTCTTTTTTTACTGAAATTTAGATTCCAGGTGGTTATTATGAGTAATCCTACCCAAAGCAGCAGCGATGTTGCCATGCACGTTTCCTATGTGAGCATTGTCATCAACCTGATGCTCAGCACCTTTAAATTCCTGGCCGGGATTTTTGGCCATTCCGCCGCCATGATTTCCGATGCCATCCACTCCGCTTCCGATGTGTTCAGTACCATCATCGTGATTTTCGGGGTGGTGCTGTCCAGCCGGGCCTCCGATGAGGACCACCAGTACGGCCACGAAAAGCAGGAGTACATTGCCACCCTGTTCCTGGCCTTTATCCTGCTGTTCACCGGCCTGGGCATTGGCTACGAAGGCGTGACCACCATTATCCATAAAACCTATGTGAACCGGGAAGCCCCGGCCTTTATTGCCCTGGCCGCTGCCGTGATTTCCATTGTCACCAAGGAAGCCATGTTCTGGTACACCAAGCACGCCGCAGACGAAATCCACTCCGGTGCCCTGATGGCCGATGCCTGGCACCACCGCAGCGACGCCCTGTCCTCCATTGGTTCCTTTATCGGTATCTTTGGGGCCCGGATGGGGTATCCCATTATGGATCCCCTGGCCTCCATTGTCATTTGCCTGATGATTATCTACGCGTCTGTGGGCATATTCCACGATGCCTCCGACAAGCTGGTGGACCACGCCTGCAACGAAGAAACCATTCAGGATATGCGCAACCATGTCATGGACCAGCCCGGAGTCCGGGGCATTGACTCCATCAGAACCCGCCTTTTCGGCGCCAAATTCTACGTGGACATTGATATTACCGCCGACGGGAACCTGAGCCTGTTCAAGGCCCACCATATTGCCGACGAGGTCCACGATACCATCGAGCAAAACTTCCCGGAAGTCAAGCACTGCATGGTCCATGTATCCCCCGACCCCCATATCCCCTGCAAGGAAGATATCTGGGACCACCGGCCGGACGATAAATAGGAAGGCACAAGCAAACAGCCGTTCCCCACTCCTAGGAGAGTGGAGGACGGCTGTTTTTTTGCAGTTTAGGGCTGGGCTGCCGGTTCCTCCCCCTGGGGCAAAGCTGCGGGGGCAGAGGAGGCTGGCTGGTGTCCTGCCCGGGCTTCCTGTTCGGCCGGCCCATAAATGCTGGGGGAATGGCCGGGCTCTGTGATATAAGGCGTCAGCAGCATACAGACTTCTGTCTTACTTTTGCTCCGGGAGCGGAACTTGAAGAATTCGCCTAAAAGCGGCAGCTTGGACAACAGGGGCACGCTTTCCAGCCGCCGCTGCTCCTGCTCGCTGATGAGACCGCCAATCACCAGGGTTTCCTTTTCCCGCATACGCACGTGGGTGTCTGCGGTGCGGCTGGTAATCCGGTAGTTCTTCAGCTTGGAAATCAGGGTGGGGGTGCTGACTTCCGTATGGACCTGGGCGGTAATCAGCCCGTCCTGGCTGAGAATGGGGGTGTAGGACAGCCGGATGCCGGCGTCCACGTATTCCGTTGTGGTACTGGTGGTGGAATTGGTAACCTTTTCCGTGACGACGGGAATATGGTCGCCGATGAAGATGCTGGCTTCCTTGCCCGGCAGGGTAATAATCCGGGGCGTGGCCAGAATTTTGGCCTTCCCCTCCTGGCACAGGGCGGACAGCACAGCCTGGAACTGGGTGGAATAGCCGTGGCCCAGGTGGATGCGCCCGGCGTAGGTTTTCTGGCTGCCGCTGTCCTCCGTTTGGTCGGTACTTTTCGTGGGCAGGGGACCCCAGTTCCATTGCAGCCCCAGCTCCCGGGAAGCGTCTTCGTCCAGGGAGAGAATCCGGGCTTCCAGGGTAATCTGCCGGGTGGGGCGGTCCAGGGTTTCCAAAGCCTTGGCCAGCTGCCGGTCCTGGGCCGGGTCGCCGCCAAATAGCAGGGTGTTGGTGACGCTGTCGTAGGATAGGGGGCCAGTAAACAGGGGCCGTAGGGTTTCCGCCGTTTCCTTTGCTGGAATGTATTCCAAAGGGTGCAGGGACAGGCTGCCAAAGCGCTGCTTGAACCGCTCTGGAGTGGACACCAGATAGAACTTTCCCTCCCGGCGGCAGCTAAGGCCACTGCTTTGGGTAATCAGGTCCAAAGCTTCCTCAAAGGGCAGCTCGTGAAGCTCCAGGGAAACCGTCTGCCGCAGCTCCGGGTCTGTGATGATGCTTTGTCCGGACAGGGAGGCCAGGGTTTGGAGCACGTCTCGCACCGGTGCCCGGTCCACGGACAGGGAAATGGGCGGAGCGGCCAGCACCAGGCGTGGAAGCAGCAGAAAGCAAAGTGCCAAAAACAGGGCCTTCATGGCAGCACCTCCCCAAGGGCCACTTCCCCCTGGGTGGTGGTTAGGGAGCGGGAGCCGATGGCGGTAATCCTGCTGCCATTGGGAAGGGTATCCCCTTCCTGGGTGCGGAGTACCCCCTGGGCTGTGGACCACAGGGCCTGGTGCTTGCCCTGGCAGGACAGGAGCCCCAAAAGCCGGGGCCGGACGGCTGCTGGCTGGGGCGCGGCCGCAGTGCCGCTGCTGGGAATTGAAATTGCACCTGTTTTGGGGGCAGCGGTTTTGGGCACCGTCGGAGAAACGGTTACTGGATGGTTTAAGGGCCGGAACGGGTCCCGCTGGGGGGACACTCGGTTCTTTTGTACTTGTAAGGTGGAGGCTGGGAGTTGGGGCTTTGTCTGCTGGGTTTTCACTTTGGGTACCGGGGGCACGTCCGGATAGGGCAGGGGACGGCTGTATAGGTACAGGGAAAGTGCCGTGCAGCCCAGCAGCAAGGGAAATACCAGGTGGACAGGTCGGAGTTGGGGCAGGGAATAGGTGGAAAGAAAAGCGGTGAGCATAAGCGGTCCTCCTTGGAAAAAATGTGGCCTTCTCCCGATTATTATAAAAGAAAACCCGTTTATTTCAATAACTTTGAAACGAACGGGTTATTTGGCATAATAAAAGGGAAATCAAGCTTTAGGAGGACGCAATGGGACTATCAATTTCCACTTCACAAAGCCACTTTATTCTATTGTCTACGCACGCGCTGCCGGAAGAAACGGGCGGGGCAGCTTCCCCGGCCATTGCCCTGGCAGAAACCCTGCTGAATCAGGGCCTGGGCCTGGGGGCCAGCGATATCCATTTGGAACCGGGCAAGGACGGACTTCAGGTCCGCTGCCGGATTGACGGGGTGCTCCAATTTCTTACCCTGGTGCCCAAACATCTCCAGGAACCGCTGTTGTCCCGGTTTAAGATTATGGCGGGACTGGATATTGGGGAAAAACGCCTGCCCCAGGATGGCCGGTTCCAGGGAGAATGGGAAGGCCGCCTGGTGGATATCCGTGTTTCCTCCCTGCCTACGCTCTACGGGGAGACACTGGTGCTCCGGCTGCTGGACCGGCAGCGGGTACGGCTGGAATTGGGCGCCCTGGGCTTTCCCCAGCACAATCTGGCCCAGTTGCGCCAGGCCGTACTGCAGCCCCATGGGCTGATTCTGGTTACCGGGCCTACGGGCAGCGGCAAATCCACTACGCTGTACGCTCTCCTCAGCACCCTGGACCGCCAGGGGAAAAATATCATTACCGTGGAAGACCCGGTGGAGTACCAGCTGGACGGCATCAGCCAGGTGGCGGTGAACCGGAAGGTGGGCCTAGATTTTGCCCGCTCTTTGCGCACCATTCTGCGCCAGGATCCGGACATTATCATGTTGGGGGAAATCCGGGACCGGGAAACGGCCGCCATGAGCATCCAAGCGGCCCTGACCGGACATTTGGTGTTCAGCACTCTGCACACCAATACGGCAGCAGGAGCGGTGACCCGGCTGCTGGATATGGGGGTGGAGCCCTATCTGTTGGCGGCTGCTTTGCAGGCAGCTGCTGCCCAGCAGCTGGTGCGGGTGCTCTGTCCCCATTGCAAAAAACAACTGCCCCAGGCAGCTGGCTGGGAGCGCAGCTATCTGGGGGTCTCGGAACAGGTGCCTCTCTATACGGCGGCGGGCTGTCCCCATTGCCGGCATACGGGCTACCAGGGGCGGCTGGCTCTCCAGGAAGTCCTGCTGCTGGATGAAGGTCTGCGCCGGCAAATCCTTCAGGGGGCCGGGGAACAGCAGCTGGAACAGGCGGCCTGCGCCGCCGGTATGACCACCCTGTGGGAGGATGGCCGGCAGAAGGTGCTCCAGGGAATCACCTCCCCGGAGGAGCTGCTCCGGGTGTTGGGACCCCGGCCGGGCTTAGCTGCTGGCCAGGGCCTTTAGCTCGGAACAGATGGCCCGGTGCTCGTCAGAGAAAATGCTGTTGCGCACCCAGATAAAGTCAAAATCGTGTTCCATGGAAAAATCCTGCAAATGGAGCTGGTGGCAGCTGCCCTGGGCCAGCTCCTTTTCTACGGCAATCCGGTACAGGAAGGTGATGCCGCAGTCCTGGCACATCAGCCCAATAATGGTATGCATATTGCCCACCTGGATATAGTGGGCGAAATCGGTGATGGTCAGGTCTTGCAGGGCCAGGTTCCGCTCCAGGATGTTCCGGGTACCGGAGCCGGGCTCCCGGACAATCAGCCGTTCGCAGAGCAGATCCCGCAGCCGCCGGGGTTCCCGGGCAAACTGGTGGGAGGCGGCGCACACTGGCACAAAGGCTTCCGTACTGTAGGGCATATGGTCAAATTGGTTGGCGGGATAGTATCCCTCCACCAGGGCAAAGTCCAGCTGGCCCTGTTCCAGCAGCTCCAGCAGTTCCTTGGTGTTGCCAAAAACCACTTTGATATTTTTTTCCGGGTGGCGCTTGCAGTAGGCGGCCAGGGGCTGGGTCACGGCGTATTCTCCAATGGTCATGGTGACCCCGAAAAACAGCTGCTGGGAGGGGGCCTCCGCTGTCTGCATCCGGCGGCGCACCTCGGCCTCATCGTTGCGCATGACGGAAACTGCCGACCGCAGGACCTTTCCGGCCGGGGTCAGGCGCAGCCGGCGGCCGTCGTGGATAAACAGGGGCATTCCGTACTGTTTTTCCAAAAACCGGATATGCTGGGATACAGCGGGCTGGGTCAGGTTCAGCTGCTCGGCGGCCCGGGTAAAATTCATGGTCTGGCAAACACATAAAAACGTTTCTAACCGTGGTTCCATAAGCGCCTCCATAACAATAATTTATAGGCTCATTATAAAACATAATTTTTTATTTCGGAAGACCTCTGCTATAATAATGAGCGAACTTTCAAAAAACTACTTGGGGCGCCGGGAAGCCGGGGCCTGGAACGGGGGAGAAACATGGGTCAAACAAAAACAAAAGGAATCCTGGTCTGCCTGGCCATTGCCATTCCAGCCTGGATCTGCGGGAAGCTGTTTCCGGTAATCGGGGGTGCTGTCATTGCCATCTTGCTGGGTATGGTGATTACCATGCTCTGGACGGACAAGGGCAATGCGGAACCGGGCATCAAATGGACGTCCAAAATCATTTTGCAGGCGGCCGTAGTGCTGCTGGGCTTTGGCATGGACCTGAACGTGGTGGCTGCCACCGGCAAGCAGTCCCTGCCCATTATCGTCTGCACCATTTCCACTTCGCTGATTTTGTCCTACCTGCTGCACAAGGCCATGAACATTCCTACCAAGATTTCTACCCTGATTGGGGTGGGGTCTTCCATCTGCGGGGGTTCCGCCATTGCTGCTACGGCGCCGGTGGTCCATGCGGACGATGAAGAAGTGGCCCAGGCGATTTCTGTTATTTTCTTCTTTAATGTACTGGCCGCCATTCTGTTCCCCATGCTGGGGGCTGCATTGGGCTTTAGTACGGTCAGCGGGGAAGGGTTCGGGATCTTTGCCGGCACCGCTGTCAACGATACCTCCTCGGTAACCGCTGCCGCTGCTACCTGGGACAGCATGTGGAACCTGGGGAACGCCACCCTGGATAAGGCTGTGACGGTAAAGCTTACCCGGACCCTGGCCATTATTCCCATTACGGTGGCCCTGTCCCTGTATTATGCCAAAAAGGAAGAAGACCTGGAAGCCAAGGAAGGGAAGAAGAAACTGAGCATTTCCTCCCTGGTTCCCAAGTTTATCATCTACTTTGTGCTGGCTTCCATTGTGACCACCATTGCCCTGCATATGGGGGTGGGCCACGAGGTCTTTGGGCCGTTAAAGACACTGAGCAAATTCATGATTGTCATGGCCATGGCCGCCATTGGGCTAAACAGTAACATCGTCAAGCTGGTGAAAACCGGGGGCAAGCCCATCTTGCTGGGGGGCTGCTGCTGGATCGGCATTACCGTGGTCAGCCTCTTGCTGCAGCATATGATGCATTTGTGGTAAGGAATAGGAGAAAATAAAAAGGGGTTGGGAAATAATAAAACTTCCATCGTCGCCTGCGGCGACACTTCCCGAGCGGTTCGCAGCACTCCAGTCAGTTTCGCCCACAGGGCTCACTTCCTGGACGGCTATCGCATGGGCCTTATCATCCAAGAGCATGTCAGTTTATCAAAATGCTCTTGGCTAATGTGAGCCATGTGATAGCAGCCCAAGAAGCAAGCCCGCGGGGCGCGGCTGATTGGAGTGCCGCGAACCACTAAGGGGCCGTCAGTCCGCAGGACTGACTGAGGAAGTTTATTAGGATACATTAGGATATGTCTATAACGAACAAAAAATGGCTTGCGAACTAGGTTGAGTTCGCAAGCCATTTTTATTGTTCGTTTTGCAGTGCGCAAAATCGTTTTTAATACCACCGGGTCATGGGCAGGTCGTTGTTGGTGCCCTTGGTGAACAGCAGCTGATGTACGTCGATGTAGCCAATGTAGAAGGCTGCGGCGCAGCCGCACAGATACAGTTCCCACATCCGGACGAAGTCTTCGCCCCGGTGGGCAGCAATCTTTGCCTTTACCTTCTGGAAGTTGGCATTCCAGCATTGCAGGGTCTTGGCGTAGTGCCGCCGCAGGCTTTCGGCGTCCAGCAGCTGGAAGGGGCCTTTGTCCCCCAGTTCGATGATTTCGTAGATGGTGGGCAGGGTGCCCCCCGGGAAAATGTATTTTCGCATCCAGGGGTTGCTGTTGATCTGGTCCCGGCCGTTGATAAAGTGCAGCAGGAACAGGCCGCCTTCCTTCAGCACCTGGTCCACCACGGTCATGTACTGTTCGTAGTGGGAGCGGCCTACGTGTTCCAGCATGCCTACGCTGACCACCCGGTCGAAGGTAAGGCCCTTTTTGGGCAGGTCCCGGTAATCCAGGAGCTCAATGCGTACCTGGCCTTCCAGGCCCAATTCCTTGATCCGTTTTTGCCCCATGGCCCACTGTTCCTTGCTCAGGGTGCAGCCATAGCCTCTGACCCCGTAGAGCTTGGCTGCTTCCAAAAGCAGATAGCCCCAGCCGCAGCCAATATCCAGTAGGCTCATGCCCTTTTCCAGATGCAGTTTTTCCAGGATGTAGTGGACCTTGTTTTTCTGGGCCTGTTCCAGGGTGTCGTCCGGGTTCTTGAAATAGGCACAGGAATAGCTCAGGGTAGGATCCAGCCACTGTTCGTAGAACTCATTGCCCAGGTCATAATGGGAGCAGACTTCTTCCCGCTGGGTGGATTTGTCTTCGGAAGGGTAGAGCAGGTGGTTCACTGCTTTCCGGTCCAGGGAGAACCGGTCCATCTGCTCCAGGAGGCATTTCAGCACGGTGAACAGATCCCCGTCCACTTCAATATCCCCCCGCATATAGGCTTCGCCCAGGGCCATGGTGGTGGAAGTCACTAGTTCCTTTTTTGGTACATCTTTGTGGATGATGATCCGGAACAGGGGCTTGCCGGTGCCGATGGTGTAGGTCTTGCCCTTCAGGTCCAGCTCGAAACAGTATTTGTCAAAGCGCTGGAGATAATAGGCCATAAAATCATCCATCAAATGCATGTTCACAGCAATCGCCTTCATTTCTATAGATTTGAAGTCCTTTTGCGTCCGGCAGGCCACTTCCAGCCAGCAGATTCCGCAAAGCAAAAAGCCCATTCCTCAAGAGAAATGGGCAGCATTCCGGAGCACGAACAAGATGCAGTATGGGAAATTTTAGAGTTAGAATTTGGGCTTCTGGGGGTTTGTAAAAGAAAACCGGCAGAACAACCCAAGTGAGGAAGTGCTGCAGGTGTAAAAGGATTTCTAAAGAATATTATAGCACGGTACATAAAATTTTCAACAGCCCGCAGGGACGAAATAAGTCCCACAACGGGACGGGAGCTTTTTTGCAGGAACTTTCTGACGCAGCGGGATTTTTATGGTATAGTAGAGAAGACAAAAATGTCCGCTGAAGGAGGACGGTTATGGGACTCATCTGGAATGCCTTTGAACTGGCAGGAACCATATCTTTTGCCCTATCCGGCGCCATTGTGGGCCTGGTTAAGGATATGGATGTATTTGGCATTGTGGTGCTGGCGGTACTGACCGCAGTGGGCGGCGGTATGATCCGGGATGTACTGGCAGGGCAGACCCCGCCGCTGACCCTGATCAGCCCGGCCAATCTGTTTCTGTCCATTGCCATTGCCCTGGCGGCTTCCTACTATTTCTCTTGGTTCCGGATCCGGGGCCGGCGGAAACGGGTACTGAATTTCTTTTACGCCCTGGCGGATACCGTGGGCTTGGCTTCCTTTACGGTAACGGGAACCATGATGGGTCTGGCCCAGGGGGAACCCCATTCCTATGTGTATCCAGTGCTTTTGGGGCTGGTTACCGCCGTAGGGGGTGGGGTGCTCCGGGACCTGATGGCCCAGCGGGTGCCGGTGGTGCTGGTGGCAGATGTGTACGCCACGGCCTCCATTGCCGGCAGCCTGCTCCAGTGCCTGGTGTGGCACTTGGGCTATACCGAGCTGGCCCCCTGGGTAGATGCGGTGAGCATTATCCTGCTCCGGCTGTTGGCCATGAACTACAAATGGCAGCTGATGCACCCCATTGAGCGGCGGAAACGGATTCGGTAGGGAAGTTTCATTATTTCACACCTCTTTTTATAAGGTAAATAAAAAACAGCCTCTGTCCCAGAGTTTTCTGGGGCAGGGGCTGTTTTCTTCTGTTTGTCAGCGCATATTGATGAACTGTACGTCGATGCCGAAATCCTGGCTCTTGACCAATTGGATGACGGCTTGCAGGTCGTCCTTTTTGGGACCGGAAACCCGGACCTGTTCGTCCTGCTGCTGGGTGGTGACTTTAATCTTGGAAGCTTTGATGGCCGCGATGATTTTCTTGGCCGTTTCCTTGTCGATGCCTTGCTTCAGTTTGATGGTTTGGCGCACGGTGCCTTTGGCGGCGGGTTCAATTTTGCCCGGCTCCAGGGCACGCAGGGACAGGTCCCGTTTGGCCATACGCTGGCGCAGAATGTCCAGAATGGCGCCCAGCTTGTACTCGTCTTCGGCAGCCAGTTTCAGGTCGCCGTCAGAGAGTTCAATGCTGGCTTCGGAACCCCGAAAGTCGTAGCGCTGGGAGATTTCCTTGCGGGTTTGGTTCAGGGCATTGTCCAATTCCTGCATATCCAGTTGGGAAACAATGTCGAAAGAGCTGTTTTTGGCCATGAGATGGTCCTCCTTTTTACTTGACCCGGATATCCACTTCAAACATACGGTTCCAGGGAAATTCAACGGTGTAGCGGGTGCCCCGCAGAGTGGGTTCATCGTCCACGTATTGCAGGAACAGGCGGTTGGTGTCGGAAAGAATCCGGTTGTAATACTTGCCCAAGTCGTACTTGAGCTTGAAATCGTGCTGGTCAATGCCCAGGGAAATCCGGTAGCGGATGTTGGCCTGGTAGATCCAGTCGTCCAGCAGCCGGGTCTTCAGCAGCCGCAGCCGCTGTTCCGGCTTCATCAGGCTGCCCAGCATGCCCTGGCTGATGGCGTAGCCTACGGCGTTGTCCGCCGTGTTCCAGCCGTTGTAGGCGGTCAGGTCCAGCAGCGCCTTCTGGTTGGTGAGGGCCAGCATAAAGCCGTTGTCTGCGCCGTTGCTGTAGGAAATGTCTGCTACGGAAACGGGTTTGCGCTTTTCCAGCTGGGCAATTTCCTTGGCAAAGGTCTTGTTGGCCTGGTTGCTGTAGGGGGCGTTGTCATCGCTGGTGGAATCCCGGCAGACGCCGTCGTCGGGGGTGTTTACTGCCAGCACTAGGTCGGCCTTTTTCTCGTGGACCGTTTCCCGGCCGCCGGCAGCAATAATCTGGTTGTGGACGGACTGGGCTGCGCTTTCGTCGGAGTATTGGGGCACGGTGGCGCCGCCCACTCCGGGGGCAAAGACCGGGTAGACCCAGGGCTTGTCCCCCCGGGCTTCATTGATGGCTCGGGTGACCAGGAGCAGTCCCAATTGGTCCACCCCGGGAAGAATCTGGAACTGTTTGTCGCTCATGCCGCTGCCCACGTAGGCCAGGTGCCGGGCTTCCATATGGGTTGCCGACAGGGGGGAGTCATCGTCCTTGCCCAGGGCAAAGTAGTGGAAGACGCCGTTCTGGTCCAGGCGGATTAACCGCTTGTTGGTCTGGAAGTTCATCAGCCGGCGGGTATTCCAGTCCTGCCAGATGCTGTTGGGAATCTGGGCCAAAAGGGTCTGCTGTTCGGCGATTTCCTTGCCGGACAGGCCTTCCAGGTCGGCCTTGTCCTGGAGCTGGGACAGTCGGAAAATGGTGGGCCCAAAATGCTGGTAGTAATCCGGCTCCACCTTGCCGATGCTCTGCTGGGGCGTGCGCATAATGGTGCTGAAGGCATAAATCTTCAGCCCAGGGTTGTCCTTTTTCAGCCGTTCCAGCCGGGTTACCTTGTTCTTCAGGTACTTCTCCAGATGGTCATGGGTGCGGGATGCCACCAGACCGCCGTAGTTCAGGCTGTCCGTGGCAATGACCGCGGCTTCTGCATGGGGTGCTTCTTGTTCTAGCCAGGTCCAAAGTTTTTCGTTGTCCCCTTGACTGGACTGATCGGACAGGTATTTTACAGGAGGAGTCGTTACAGGATAACCGGCCGCTTTGGCCGTGTCAACGGTATATTCCAAACACACCGGACGGTTGTCCAGGGGAATATACAAGATTTTGGGAGAGGCTGCTGCCTGACGGTGAAGCAGGGTCAGGGCCAGGAGTCCGCTTCCCAAGAGAATTTGGAAAAAACGTTTCATGGAGTCCTCCTTTTTTGCATACCAGTTATTATACACTATCCTGAACCAGGAAATAAAGACTTTGGAGGTTTGTGATATAATAAAGTATACACTAAAAAAGCCAGGTAGATATTGATTCTACCTAGCTTTTTTCTTTTAACGGCAGACAAACGGCAGAAACTTAGGCAAAAGAGTATAAATCTGCGATACTTTCGGCGGCTTTATCCCGAATATCTTGTGTATAATTTACATAAGTTTTGGATACGATTGCAACGGTATCACCAAGGACCGAGGCGACTAAATTAATATCGCCTGTCTTGGACAACAGGAGTGTGGCGAAGGTGTGCCGGAACGAGTGGATGGAGCGCCCATAATGTTTCCGAAGCCACAGATTAAGATTCACTGTCAGAGCGTGCATACCTTTTGGAGGGAAGACAAGGCCATTCAGCTGTAATGGGGTTCCCTGCTTATATTTCCGCAGTTCTTCCATGACCTCTTCCGGAGCAGGAACCGCCCGGACGCTGTTGGCTGTCTTACAGGGCTTCAACCCGTACTTCCCACGACCTATTTGTCCCCACTGCTGAGTTACCCGGAGCTGGTTCCGGCGGAAGTCTATTGCATCCCAGGTCAGGCCGAGAATTTCACCAATCCGAAGTCCTGTTCTGGCGGCTATGAACAACACCAGGTAGTGTGTCCGGTTCTTCCGGCCCTGGAAGTGGGCAAGAATGTCCGATACTTCTTTGACCGTAAAGGCGTTCAATGGCGGCTTCTCCCGGTTGGAAATCTGTTTTATGATCCTGGCCGGGTTTTCCGGGATGATCTTATACAGTACGGCGTGTTGCAGTATGATCTTCAAAGCCCGGAGAGTCAAATTCCTGGTTGCGACTGCGACCGGCAGGGAGTTAAGCTGGTTCAGTATCATGGGCATGGCCAGATCTTTGATAGGCGTATCCAGGATAGGATCCAGCCGTTTAAGGCAGGCCCGGTAACTCTGGATGGATGTATATGACAGTTCTTTCTCCCGGTCCCGTTTAAAGATAGGCCAAAACTGCCGTAGGGATATATCTTTCAGTGTCGGGTCAAAGGTCAGACCAGCTTCCTTCTCCGCCTGGCTAAGCAGCTCCGTCTGGTATGCCCTGGCTTCCCGTTGGGTGCGGAACCCCTGCTTCGTTTTCTGCTTCCATTTTTTTCCAATCTTATATGCCAGGATCAGACACACCGACCCATTTTTCATCCTGGTTGAAAACGTATATTCCATGTTACCCTCTTTCTAAAAGTGCCCTCCCAAACGGGAGGGCTTTTTATTTTCATTTCACTTATTCAAAAGTATCTTTCCGTCCCCGTTGTCTGATCCGAAGGAAAATCCGCTCATCGTCAGTACCAGGTCATTAGAACCTGCTACTGAATCTGGAACATCAAAGTAGAGTTCCCCGACTTTTTCCACGCCCGGGTTCAAGGCCGTAAGGAAAATGTTTTTGTCGGTTCGCACCGCTAGGGTTACCGGCGAATAGGTGGTATCGCCCTGCTTAATTTTGAAAGCCCCGTTGTTCAGTCTTTTGGCTTCTTTTGCGATGTTTTTAAATTTCACGTGGAGAACGATATATTTTCCGTTGGCCGTTGTCTTTAAGTATCCGCTGTCGTCGTATACGTCTTTGGCTGTCTGTTTATCCAGGACCGTGATTTCAAAATTTTTGTCCTTCAATGTATCCCCAATTTTGTACACTTTTTCTTGTTTTGTTCCGGTTCCGCCCTGGGGATTCTGCCCTGCTGGTTTTCCGCCCAGAAGGCCGCAGACTACGCTCACCGCCAGGAAGAGCAGGAAAGCCTTTTTTCTGGCCCCGGATTTAAAGAACGGGGCAAATTTATGCGGTTTGATCAGTGACAGTACGAACCAAAAGAATACGACAACTGCGATTACACCAGTGATGTTCATTTTTCAGGCCCCCCTTTACCATTCCCTGCGATTTTCAATGACTTTCCCGACTATCCTAACCGGAAGGGTTTCAATGTCATGATTGCTGTAAAAGTGTGGCTCGTATACGTCCGGGTTGAATGCATATAGGAAAATTCCATTCTGGTCTTTCTTGACTTTCTTCAGTGTGGCTTCGTCCCCATTGACTAGGACAACGGCTATTTCCCCGGATTCCACGTCCGGCTGTTCTTTTACGATTACAATGTCCCCTTCCTTGAACTCCGGGATCATGCTGTCACCTCTGACTTTAAGGGCGAAAAGTTTTCCCTGTTTGGCCATTTTTGCGGTGACTTCTTCCCAGCCGATAATGTTTTCGGCGGCATAAGCAGGCTGGCCGGCTATGACACTTCCAAGGACGGGGATATTAGAGGCAGAAGGGGCAGGAGCTTCTGGTTCCCCAAACAGTTCATTTCTGGATAATCCGAAAATCTCCATCATGCCACGAACTGCCGATTCACGGGGTACAGCGGCGTTATTTTCCCATCCGGTCACGGACTGTTGACTAACTCCGAGCCTTTCTGCCAGTTCGTTCTGGGTCATTTTCAGTGCTGTTCTTTTCTCTTTGATTATCTGACCAATTCCCATTCTCTGCACCCCCTTTTTTTCACCATTTATAATGGTAGCTCTGGCCTTATTGTACTAAAAATAATGGTAAAAATAAATTATAATTTAATCGGTTTTCCTATTGATTTACCATTTTAAATGGTATATAATAAATACAAGTTAAATTGGTAAAGGTGGTGAGACTATGAGAGATAACTTAATTAAATATCGTGGGGATCGCACTCAAAAAGAGATGGGCGAACTCTACGACGTCAACCAGCAAACCTGGTCTGCGTGGGAACGGGGCGATATTACGCCGTCTGCGAAGAACATGCGTAAAATTTCCAGAGATGCTGGTATGACCGTTGACGAGCTTTTTTT
>PPYE01661883.1_pt1 | contig 28956 bp, 25 predicted proteins | sample 1559881 | NCBI WGS metagenome assembly PPYE01 (sample SAMN08240022, study PRJNA423297) | Human gut metagenome, whole genome shotgun sequencing project. | reverse complement strand
CCTTTTAGAAGATGGCGATACGGCCGGCTCTGGGAATCCCGCAGGTTCTGCGATTGACGGATCCGGTCCCGGCGCACCGACTGGCGGTGAAAATGACAAAATCGGCGTGGGAGATGCCCCGGACAACAATACATCTGCTGTCGTAATTGACAGCATTCCCACCCAAAAAGCAGTGGATTAAAAGGAGGTACTTCATATGAACTTGCTTCGATGCAGCAACGGCCATTATTACGATGGAGACCGCTATAAAGACTGTCCATTCTGCAGCGGCCAGAACCAGGCCGGTGATTTTGATACGGTCGATTTTCAGCCGAATGATCAGGGAGCATCTGTTATGACCCGAAGGGAAAACAGTCCGGCAGATCCGCCGACGCAAAAGAAACCGGCCGCACCGGAACAGGCAGCAGATCCTTTGGGCGGCGCCATTGACATTGCCCAGCAGGGGATGACACTTTCGGATGATGAGGGCCGGACTGTCAGCTATTATGACCGTAAGATCCAGGAGCCGGTGTTGGGAGAACCGGTAGTAGGCTGGCTGGTGTGTACAAAGGGCCGGTATTTCGGCCAGAGTTTTGCTTTAAAGTCAGGCCGTAATTTTATCGGACGCAGTGATTCCATGGATGTGATCCTGAAGGGAGAACCTTCCGTGTCCAGAGACCGGCATGCGGTGGTGGTCTATGAACCCAGGGAGCGGATTTTCATCGCCCAGCCAGGAGATTCCCGGGAACTGTTTTATGTAAATGATAAAGTGGTGCTGGACAATGTGGAGTTAAAGCCGCGGGATGAGATGTCTATCGGGAAGATCAGCCTGCTGCTGATTCCCTTCTGTACCAAAGAGTTTGCCTGGGAGGATCTGGTGGAATGAACCGATTATGTATGGGATGTATGCAGGAGTATGACGATAAGTTTGAGGTGTGCCCCCACTGCGGCTACGCATTCAACACACCGGCCAAACAGTCTTACCATATACCGCCGGGTTCTGTCCTGGAGCAGCGGTACATTGTAGGAAAAGTGCTGGGGTTCGGCGGATTCGGCGTTACCTACCTGGGATGGGATTATCTGATGGAGCGGAAGGTGGCCATTAAGGAGTACCTTCCCAGTGAGTTTGCCACCCGGATGCCCACCCAGCAGAAAGTTACTGTATATTCCGGAGAAAAAGAGGAGCAGTTTAAGGAAGGTCTGGCCAAGACCCTGGATGAGGCCAGACGGCTGGCCAAGTTCGAGGCAGTGCCGGGCATTGTGCAGATTTATGATTGCTTTGAGGCAAACGGCACTTCCTATATTGTCATGGAGTTTCTGGAGGGCATGTCTTTAAAGGAATATCTGGCAGAACACGGGAAGATGACGGTGGAACAGGCCATACCGGTCATTCTGCAGATCGCTGCGGCTATGGAAGCAGTACATAAGGCAGGAATCCTCCACAGGGATATTGCGCCGGACAATATCTACGTGCTGAACCCGGATGAGCCAGATGCTCTGCAGGTAAAGCTTCTGGATTTCGGCGCTGCCCGGTATGCCACCACCAAACACAGCAAGAGCCTTTCCGTTATTATCAAACCCGGATACGCGCCGGAAGAGCAGTACCGGAGCAGGGGTGACCAGGGAACGTGGACGGATGTGTATGCACTGGCGGCCACCTTTTATAAGATGATCACCGGCGTGACGCCGGAAGATGCCATGGAGCGGAGCGTAAAGGATGAGGTGAAAAAGCCTTCCAAACTGGGAGTAAAAATCGGAAAACCGGTGGAGACGGCCCTGATGAATGCCATGAATGTAAAAATTCAGGACCGTACCCAGACCATGGAAGAATTTTCTCAGGAACTTCAGGCCGCCGAGGTAAAGGAAAGAAAGCGGACAAAGGATAAAAACGATGTGGGCAAGGTACCCAGATGGGTATTTCTGGTATCCGGCGGCGCCATCGTGGCGGTGGCAGTGGCTGCAGCCCTGATGCTGACCGGTGTGATTCAGTTCCGCATCCGGTCGGATTCCGCTACTCTGGAAGCAGACATTGTCCGGGTGCCAAATGTTGTAAACCACCTGGCAGATGAAGCGGAAACCATTCTGGCGGATCATCAGCTGGGCATGTCCAGAGATAAGATGGTATATTCCAAGGAAATTCCTCAGGATATGGTGTCTTACCAGGAGATCAAGGAAAACACAGCCGTAGAGCGGAATACCACCCTGGTGGTCTGGATCAGTATGGGTGAGGAGAAGGGCGTGGTCCCTACCATAAAAGGACTTTCTCAGGAAGAGGCTCAGAAACTTCTGGAGGAAGCGGGATTTACCAATATCCGGATCCAGGAAAGCCAGGAACCGGGTGTCTATCTGTCAGTCCTGGACATCAGCAAAGAGCAGGGAAGCCAGGTTCCCCTGGACGAGGAGATCGTTATTACCGTATGTATGAATCAGGAGAGCCAGGAAGGCGACGCATCCACCAAGGTGACCGTTCCGGATCTGATGGAAATGACCAGGGAGGAAGCGGAGAAGGCCATTGCCGACGCAGGACTTAAGGTCAGCTGGATCGAGGAGATCAGCGACGAGCCGGAGGGGACGCTTCTGGGGCAGAGCCCGGAAGCCGGTCAGGAAGTAAATAAGGATTCCTATGTGGAAGTGCGGATCAGCAAGGGCGCGGAAAAGATGTATATGCCCAACGTACAGCTTCTTACGGAGCAGGAGGCCAGAGATATTCTGGAAGAGATGGGACTGTCGGTATCCGATGTGACCCAGCAGTACAGCGACTCCGTGGAACGGGGAAAAGTAATTGCCCAGAGTATTGCCCAGGATACGGAGGTAAAGAAGGGAGCCAGCGTATCATTAGTGATCAGCCGCGGCAAGGATCCCGCCAAGGCAACCACCAGTCCGCCAAGGCAGACCCAGGCCCCCGCTGCACAGACTCCGGCCGCAACGCAGCCGCCTCAGACCCAGCCGGTTACTCAGCCGCCCACACAGACATTGCCGCCGGAGACCGAGCCGCCCACGACCCAGGCTCCTGTAACTACGCCGGCGCCAACCACAACGGCCCCGCCTGAGACGGAGACGCCGCCGCTTCTGCCGTTTTAGCGGAAAACGGGAAGCTGAAAAGAGGGAAGAATCCGAAGAAGGATGAAATCAATATATAAACTTAATAGGAAGAGACAGGAGGAAGTTATATGAGGAAGAAAATTTTTGCTGCAGCAGCAGTCATGACTCTTCTTGCCGCCACACCGGTATTTGCCGGAACCTGGCAGCAGGACCAGGTGGGTTGGTATTATACTTATGATACCGGCGGTTATGCCCAGAACGCCTTGCTGGAGATCGACGGAGCCAAGTATTATTTTGACGCAAACGGATATATGGTCACCGGATGGCGGAATTTAAACGGGGAGTGGACGTATTTTTATCCCGACGGCAGACTGGCCAGAGGATGGGTCCAGGACGGCGGAAAATGGTATTACCTAAATGATGACGGCACCATGCGGGTAGGCTGGCTGAATGAGGGACGGTATACGTATTATCTGTATACTTACGATGATACCCTGACGATTCCCGGAGCAGTGGAGGGCGCCATGGTTACCGGCACCGTTACCCTGTCCGGTGTAACTTATTATTTTGATGCTTCCGGACATCAGGATACCACCATGTCTTCTTTTACCCAGAACGGGATCAATTACCGTTACCGGGAGGGCGCCCTGCAGTGGGAAAATATCAATGAAAAGGGCGACTGGATCCAGTACAGCAGCCAGGAAGAGCTGGCATTTGACATCCAGGAACAGCTTCAGGAGCGGTATGATGCGGAGGCAAAGACCCGGGCCAATGCCGATCTTTTTGAGGCAGATGCAAGGCTGATGCTGCCTCGTCTGATCGGAGAAGAGGAGACAGAAAGCTTTATCAACCAGGTGTTGGAAGACATGTGGGGATATCGGACCTCGTATTCTTACGATGAGGAAGAAGAGGATTACTGGTATTAAAAAATTGACAGCAGACGTTAAATGATATCTGCATGTTCATTTGGCGGCTGCCGCGAGAGTATAAATTCCCCCATTTTACAGATACTACATTTACAGGCAGCATTAAGGATAAATGTCAGAATGTAAAATGGAGGAATTTTTTATGAAAGCTACAGGAATAGTAAGACGAATTGACGATCTTGGGCGGATTGTGGTCCCGAAGGAGATCCGCAGGACTCTGCGGCTGCGGGAAGGCACGCCTTTGGAAATATTTACAGACCGGGAAGGTGAAATTATCCTGAAAAAATATTCCCCTATGGTAGAGCTGACTGCCTTCGCCGGCCAGTATGCAGAAGCGATGGCGCAGTCTACGGGCTTGATGGTGTGCATCACAGACCGGGATCAGGTGATCGCCGTGGCAGGAGGCCCCAGAAAAGAACTGCTGCAGAAAAACATCAGCCGTCAGCTGGAGCAGCTGATCAATGAACGGCAGACCGTCTGCGCAGGGAAAGATGACAAAAGTTTTATTCCTCTGATCAGCGAGGAACTGGAAGGCGTGACCGCCCAGGTGGTGACGGCTATTCTCTGCGAGGGCGATGCCATCGGGTCGGTGGCTGTCTTAAGCCGGGAGCCCAGGGTACGGTTCGGTGATGCGGAGATAAAACTGGTCTCCACGGCTGCCGGATTTTTGGGGCGGCAGATGGAAGGATAGAGAAAACCTTCATGCGCCGGCGGGCGGCGCTCCATCCATCCCTGAATTAACGCCGCCGAATCGGCGGCAGGACTTATAGAGAAAATGAAAGGCAGGACCGCAGGCAGATCGGGATCCGATCTCATGCGGCTCTGCCTTTTGTGCTGGGAATGGCCAAAGACTAATTCTTTGCAGGCATGCGGGAGAAAATCTTTCCGGTGAAATCTCCGAAGTTCAAGGTCTGGAGAATGACTTTTCCGGGTCCTGTAAGTTTTGTTAAAAAGAGTCCCTCACCGCCAAAGAAGATGTTTCCCAGTCCTTTTACCATTTCGGTTTCGTAGGCTACGGTACTCTCAAATCCCACAACATTTCCGGTGTCTACATAAAGGGTTTCGCCGGGGGCAAGAGTCTTTTCTACGGCATCGCCGTCGATTTCCAGGAAAGCCATGCCTCTTCCGTACAGTTTCTGCAGGATAAAACCTTCACCGCCGAAGAATCCGGATGACAGCTTCTTTGTAAAGGTGATTTCAAGAGAGACCGATGGCTGGGCGCAGAGAAATGCTCCTTTCTGAATGATCAGCGTGCCGGTCTGTTCCAGACTTACGGGCAGTACAGAACCGGGAACCGTGCTTGCGAAGGCAATGATGCCGGGACGGGATGCTGTGTAAGTGGCCATAAAAAGAGACTCGCCGGAAAACATACGGCCAATTCCTTTTAAGAGTCCGCCGCGGGTGTTGGTGGACATTTCAATGCCTTCTGTCTTCCAGGACATGCCGCCGGACTGGGTGTACATGCTTTCGCCGGCCTGAAGAGCGATTTCCACTGCCGGAACGATACTGCCTGTGATTCGGTATTCCATATAAACCTCCTTTTCTGCCGCCTGCGCTGGGATTTTGAACTGCCATTTTGCGTACCAGGCGTTGCTTTCATCATATCATAAGGCGGGTCTTCTGGCGAATCTTTTTTGCTGATTTAAGGGGGCGGGGCTTTTGAGGGGGAGGAGGCCGCAGACCGTGCTTTTATTTTCCATGGACGGAACATGGGATCTATGGTATAATACATAAAATAGGCGTTGATGCAGACTCCTTCCGGAGACGGTTAAGAACCGGCATATTCTGCGGCAGTTATCATGGGCCGGCAGGCGGTGCATGGGCCATCCCATGGAAAACGGCGGCGCCTTTTGTTTGTGCGGACAGAGGGCCGCATCCTGCGGTCAGGTTCAAAGGAGAAGTTAGGTATGAAAAAAAAGATTCAGGTCAGGGGACAGCTGAGTGTGTATCTTCAGTGGCCCTTGATTTTGTCAGTGCTGTTAATTGCAGCGACCATGGTAATGGGGGCCATTGATGTGACGGCAGGGGCCGTGATGAGCCTGTTTACCTTGATTTATGTCCTGCTTGCCCTGGGGATTTATTTTTATCAGAAGAAAAACGTGCTGGCCGGTCTGGTGGAGTTTTCCTCCGAATACGCATGGATCCAGAAGCAGCTTCTGTCAGAGATGATGCAGCCTTATGCCATAGCAGATGACCGGGGAAGGCTTTTGTGGGCAAACGATGCTTTCGGTGAACTTCTTGGTCTGGACCGGCACAGCCGCAGAAGCCTCCAGTCCCTGTTCCCGGAGATTACCAGGGAAGTTCTGGAACAGAAGGAAGAGACGGTCACGCTTCACACCGAGTACGGAAACCGGAATTACCGGATCGATTTAAAGTGGGTGGCTTTAAAGGATGCCGCTTCTTTAAAAGAAACCCTGGGAAAGGACTTTTCTGAGGAGTATCTGCTGACGGTATATCTGGCCGATGAGACGGAGATCCTTCACTACAAGAAAGAGATCGACAATCAGAAGATGGTGGCCGGCCTTATTTATCTGGATAATTATGATGAGGCTTTGGAGAGCGTGGAGGAAGTGCGCCGTTCCCTTCTTACGGCTCTGATTGACCGGAAGATCAATAAATACATTTCCGCCATGAACGGCATTGTGAAGAAGCTGGAGAAGGATAAGTATTTCTTTGCGGTGAAGCAGCAGTATGTGGAGCGGATCAAGAACGACCGCTTTGCTATTCTGGAAGATGTAAAGACCGTCAACATCGGCAATGAGATGGCGGTTACCTTGAGCATCGGTATGGGAATGAACGGCGAGACCTACAGCCAGAATTACGAATATGCCCGTGTGTCCATTGATATGGCTTTGGGCCGCGGCGGCGATCAGGCGGTAATCAAGGACGGGGAAAAAATCCAGTATTTCGGCGGAAAGGCCCAGCAGATGGAAAAGAGCACCCGTGTGAAGGCCCGTGTGAAGGCCCATGCCCTCCGGGAACTGATGGAGAACAAAGACCGGCTGCTGATTATGGGCCACAAGATGGCAGATATTGACTCCTTTGGTGCAGCCATGGGAATCTACCGCATTGCCACGGCCATGAACAAGAAGGCGAATATTGTTATTAACGATGTGACTACGTCGGTGAAGCCGATGATGGACCGGTTTATCGGAAATCCGGATTATCCGGAGGATCTGTTTTTAAAGGGGCCTAAGGCAGCCGAGATGGTGGATGCCAACACCATGCTGGTGGTGGTGGATGTAAACCGCCCAAGCATTACCGATGCCCCGGCTCTCCTTAAGCTGGTAAAGACCATCGTAGTGCTGGATCATCACCGCCAGAGCAGTGAGATCATTGACAATGCGGTGCTTTCTTACGTGGAGCCTTATGCTTCCTCGGCATGCGAGATGGTGGCAGAGGTGCTGCAGTACATTGCGGACGGGATCCGGATCCGTCCGGCTGAGGCGGATGCCATGTATGCAGGTATCGTCATTGATACCAACAACTTTGTTAATCAGACCGGTGTCCGCACTTTTGAGGCGGCTGCTTTCTTAAGGAGAAGCGGCGCCGATGTGACCCGGGTGCGGAAGCTTTTCCGGGATAATATGGCGGAATACCAGGCAAAGGCGGAGACGGTCCGCCGGGCGGAAGTTTACCGGGATGTTTTCGCCATCAGCGTGTGCCCGGCAGAGGGGCTTTCCAGTCCCACCATCGTGGGCGCCCAGGCGGCCAATGACCTTCTGGAGATTAACGGCATCAAAGCTTCGGTGGTGCTGACGGAGTACAACCATGTGATCTATGCCAGCGCCCGCTCCATTGACGAGGTTAATGTGCAGGTGATGATGGAGCACTTAGGCGGCGGCGGTCACCGGGCGGTGGCCGGAGCCCAGTTAGAGGGCATGACTCTGGATGAAGCCAGGGCAAAGATTAAGATCGTTATTGATGAAATGCTGAAGAAAGGGGACGTATCGTAATGGATATTGTATTATTAGAAGACGTAAAAGCATTAGGAAAAAAAGGTCAGGTAGTGAAGGTAAATGACGGCTATGCCAGAAATTTTATCCTTCCCAAGAAACTGGGAGTGGAGGCTACGCCGAAGAATTTAAATGAATTAAAGCTTCAGAAGGCCAATGCAGAGAAGATTGCCGCCCAGCAGCTGGCTGATGCCAAGGCGCTGGCAGAGCAGCTGGAGAAACTTTCCGTGACGGTTTCCATGAAGGCCGGCGAGGGAGGAAGAGCCTTCGGCTCCGTGTCCGGCAAGGAGATCAGCAAGGCCATCAAGGATCAGCTGAAGATGGATATCGATAAAAAGAAATTCCTTCTTCCGGAACCCCTTAAGACCTTCGGAACCCATGAGGTGCCGATTAAGCTTCACAAGGATGTGACCGCAAAACTGGTGGTAAAGGTAGTGGAGGCGTAAAGATATGGATGAAGCGCTGTTAAAGCGGGTGCTTCCTCATAGCGTAGAGGCAGAGCAGTCGGTGATCGGATCCATGTTAATGGACCGGGAGGCCATTATCTCTGCCTCTGAAATTATTACGGCAGATGATTTTTATCAGCATCAGTACGGCGTAATGTTTGAGTCTATGGTAGAGCTGTTTAATGAGGGAAAGCCGGTGGATCTGGTCACCCTTCAGAACCGCTTAAAAGAAAAAGATGTGCCGCCGGAGGTCAGCAGCCTGGAATTTGTCCGGGACATTATGGCCACGGTTCCCACTTCGGTGAATGTAAAATCATATGCCAATATTGTCCGGGAAAAAGCGGTGCTCCGCCGTCTGATCCGGGTAAATGAGGAGATTGCAAATACCTGCTATGCAGGAAAAGAGAAGCTGGAGGATATTCTGGCTCATACGGAGAAAGCTATATTTGATCTGCTCCAGAGCCGAAATTCCGGGGAGTTTGTGCCCATCCGGCAGGTGGCATTGAATGTACTGGAAAAGATTGAAACAGCATCCCGGTCCGGGGGAACCGTTACCGGAATTCCTACGGGATTTATTGATCTGGATTATAAGACTTCGGGCATGCAGCCCTCGGATCTGGTGCTTTTGGCGGCCCGTCCTTCCATGGGAAAGACGGCGTTCGTGCTGAATCTGGTGGATTACATAGCGGTGCGAAAGGGCCTGCCCTGTATGGTATTCAGTCTGGAAATGTCCAAGGAGCAGCTGGTAAACCGTATGCTGGCCATGGAGTCCAATGTAGATTCCCAGAAGCTCCGTACAGGAAGTCTGACAGACGCAGACTGGGATGCGGTGGTGGAGGGTATCGGCATTATCGGCAATTCCAAGCTGATCATCGACGATACGCCGGGCATTTCCATTACAGAGCTTCGCAGCAAATGCAGAAAGATGAAGCTGGAGTACGGTCTCCAGATGATCATTATCGACTATCTGCAGCTGATGACCGGCTCAGGAAAGACCAGCGACAACCGGCAGCAGGAGATTTCCGAGATCTCCCGTTCCTTAAAGGCGCTTGCCAGAGAGATGAACGCGCCGGTGATCGCCCTGTCCCAGTTAAGCCGTGCCTGCGAGACCAGACAGGAGCATAGGCCCATGCTTTCTGACTTAAGAGAGTCGGGAGCTATCGAGCAGGACGCGGACGTGGTTATGTTCCTTTACCGTGATGACTATTACAATAAAGATACGGATAAGCCCAATGTGGCAGAAGTAATTATCGCAAAGCAGAGAAACGGCCCAATCGGTACCGTAGAGCTTTTGTGGCGGCCGGAATTTACCAAATTTGTGAATATGGCAAAGTCCTGACGGGAACAGCCGGAGGGGCAGTCTGGCAGAGGGATGGTCTGCCGGAAAAGACTGCCTGAGGGCATGGAGGTTTTCAGAAAATGGATACGAAACGAATCGTGATAAAGAACCGGGAGAACCCGGCAGACGAAGAGCTTTTTGAGGCGGCCCGGATCCTTAAGGAGGGCGGTCTGGTGGCATTTCCCACGGAGACGGTTTACGGCCTGGGCGGGAATGCCCTGGATGGGGATGCGGCCCGCCGGATTTATGAGGCCAAGGGGCGGCCGTCAGATAATCCTCTGATTGCCCATATTTCTTCCATGGAAGAGCTGGCGCCTTTGGTAAGCCGGATTCCTGAGGCCGGGCAGATTCTGGCAGAGAAATTCTGGCCGGGGCCATTGACGATGATCTTTCCCAAAAGTGATCAGGTGCCCTTAAGTACCACCGGCGGACTGGATACGGTGGCGGTGCGGATGCCCGATGATCCGGTGGCGCAGAAGCTGATCCGCCTGGCCGGCGTGCCCGTTGCGGCTCCCAGTGCCAATACCTCCGGCAGGCCCAGTCCTACCACGGCAGATCATGTATGGCAGGATCTGAATGGAAAGATCGAGATGATCGTGGACGGCGGCCCGGTGGGAATCGGCGTGGAGTCTACCATCGTAGATGTGACAGGCCCTGTGCCGGTGATCTTAAGGCCGGGATTTATTACCCAGGAGATGCTGGATGAGCTGTTTGGCCATGTGGAGATGGATCCGGCCATCACCGCACCCATGAAGGAGGGCATCCATCCCAAGGCGCCGGGCATGAAGTACCGGCATTATGCACCGAAGGGACAGCTTACGCTGGTTGAGCTTACGGAGGAGACGGTGAAAGCACTGTATACGCCGGGAAGCAGCCTTTACAGCCAGGTTTCCCGGATAATGGCGGACCGGGGAAGAAGCTGGGGCCTGGATCCGGAAAGCTTTTACATGGCCTGGCAGGTGAACCGCCTGGCAGAGGAGAAAGAAAAGGAAGGGTGCCGGGTGGGCGTTATCTGTACGGAGGAGACCCGGGACGTATATACTGCGGCAGTGAAGAGGAGCATCGGACGCCGCTCCAGTGCGGATTCCGTGGCCCATAACCTGTATGCGGTCCTTCGGGAATTCGATGATCTCGGGGTGGATTATATTTTTTCGGAAAGCTTTGCCAGGGATCACCTGGGGCAGGCTATCATGAACCGGCTCAGCAAGGCGGCGGGATATCAGATCTGCCGGGTGTGACGGCAGGGGAAAGGAGAAGATATGACGCAGAAGAGAGAAGACTATATTACATGGGATGAGTATTTTATGGGGGTTGCTTACCTTTCCGCCAAGCGGTCCAAGGATCCAAGCACCCAGGTAGGCGCCTGTATTGTCAGCCAGGACAATAAGATTCTGTCCATGGGCTACAATGGTTTTCCCAAGGGCTGTTCCGATGATGAATTTCCCTGGGGAAAGGAACATGAACTGGATGATCCTTATAATTCCAAGTATTTTTATTCTACCCACAGCGAGCTGAATGCGATCTTAAATTACCGGGGGGGAAGCCTGGAGGGAAGCAAGCTTTATGTGACCCTTTTTCCCTGCAATGAATGTGCCAAGGCCATCATTCAGGCGGGGATCAGGACACTGATCTATGCCTGTGACAAGTACAGCGAAACGCCGGCGGTGCGGGCCTCCAAGCGAATGCTGAATGCGGCAGGGGTGCGCTACTACCAGTATGAGCCTTCAGGCCGGACCATCAAGATCCAGGTGTAGCCGCCTGCAGGAAGTGAGGATACCGATACATGAAATGTCTTTTGGCGGCAATAAACGCAAAATATATCCATTCCAACCTGGGGGTGTACAGCCTGAAGGCGTATGCCGAAAAACACCTGGGCCAGGATGTGGAGATTGAGATCGGAGAGTATACCATTAACCATTCCCAGGAGGCGATCCTGGCGGATCTATACCGGAGAAAGCCGGATGTGGCAGCTTTTTCCTGCTATATCTGGAATATTGACTATGTAAAGCAGCTGATTGCTGATCTGCCCAAGGTCCTTCCAGGGACCCGGATCTGGCTGGGAGGCCCGGAAGTTTCCTATAATGGAGCCGGGCTTCTTTCGCGTTTTCCCCAGGTTTCCCTGGTGATGAAAGGGGAAGGGGAGGAGACTTTCAGCCGTCTTTTGTCCTGTTTTCGGAGTCTCGGGAAAGAGGAGAGGGGAACGGCAGCGAAGACAGAAGGCCAGACGGGGCTGACGCAGCTGGATGAAGAAGGGTGGGATCAGGCGCTGGAGCATATCCCGGGAATCGTGTACCGGAGACGGGACAGCCGGATCCAGGATACGAAAACGGCACCTCTTATGGATCTCAATGACCTTCCCTTTCCCTATCAGAATATGGAAGGGATGGAGCATCGGATCATTTATTATGAAAGCAGCCGGGGCTGCCCCTTTTCCTGCAGCTACTGCCTTTCGTCTCTGGATAAGACGGTCCGTTTCCGGAGAATGGATCTGGTTAAGAAAGAACTTGCCTTTTTCCTGGAGCGCAGGGTGCCCCAGGTCAAGTTCGTGGACCGGACCTTCAACTGCAAAAAAAGTCATGCCATGGAGATCTGGCGGTATCTGGCGGAACATGATAACGGCGTAACGAATTTCCATTTTGAAATTTCCGCGGATCTTTTGGACGAAGAGGAACTTTCTCTGTTCCGAAAGATGCGGCCGGGGCTGATCCAGCTGGAGACCGGAGTCCAGACGGCCAATCCACGGACCCTTCAGGAGATACGGAGAAAGACGGATTTAAACCGGATCCGGGAGATGACGCTGCGCATTCACTGCTTCCAGAATATCCACCAGCATCTGGATCTGATCGCCGGTCTTCCCTGGGAGGATAAAGAAAGTTTTCTGAATTCTTTTGATCAGGTTTATGCTATGAGGCCGGACCAGCTGCAGCTTGGCTTTCTTAAGGTATTGAAAGGCTCCTTTATGGAAGAGCAGAAGGAGGCCTACGGTCTGACCTTTACGGAACGGCCGCCTTTTGAGGTTCTCTCGACCCGATGGCTTTCTTATGCCGATGTGCTGGAATTAAAGCGGATAGAGGAAATGGTGGAAGTTTACTATAACAGCGGCCAGTTTTCCAATACGATAAAGCAGATGGAAGGTTTTTTCCCCCGGCCTGCCCGGATGTTTCAGGAGCTGGGAGAATGGCATGAACAGATGGGGCTTCGGGACATGGGACACAGCCGCCTGGCCCGGTATGAAAATTTGTTCCGGTTTCTGGCTGAAAGATTTCCAGATGAAGGGGATCTGTTCCGGGATGCCCTGACGGTGGATTATTATCTGCGGGAAAATGCAGGAACGCGGCCTTCCTTTGCCAGGGACCAGAAAGAATACCGGGAAGGGATCCGCAGTTTTTACCAGGAAGAAGGGAAAGCCCGCCGGTATCTTAACTGCGGATACGAAGGTTTTGATTCCAGGCAGATGGCAAAGATGACGCATTTGGAGGTCCTTGGAGATGGAAGGGTTCTTTTGTTTGATTACCGGAACCGGGATGCTCTGACGAAGAATGCCGCAGTGTGGGAGATTGCTTTTGCGGCAGGAGGTGTGCAGGATGGTGAATTCATATGTGGCAGTGGATCTGGAGACCACCGGCTTAAATCCGAAGACGGATCGGATCCTGGAAATCGGCGGTCTGCGGATCGAAGACGGGAAGGCGGTGGGAGAATTTCAGATGCTGGTGAATCCGGGATTTCCTCTTGAGGAGAGTGTGACCCGGATTACAGGCATTACGGATGCCATGGCGGCAGAGGGGGAAGATCCAAAGCGGGCAGTGGAATCGTTTTTGTCCTTCTGCGGCGGACTTCCGATCCTGGGCCATCGGGTGATCTTTGATTACAGTTTCCTGAAGCGGGCCGCAGTCAATCTGGGCCGCTCCTGGGAAAAAGAGGGGATCGATACGCTGGATTTGTGCCGCCGGTTCATGCCGGCAGAGGAGAGGAAAAATCTGAAGGATGCCTGCCGGTTTTTCGGCATTGCGGACAGGGGCAGCCACCGGGCTCTTTTGGATGCCTGGAGCGCCCATTTTCTGTATCAGGAACTGTGCCGGCGGTATTTGGGGGAGGATGAAAAACCGTTCCTTCCCAAACCGCTGATTTACAAGGTAAAAAGGGAACAGCCGGCTTCAAAAAGGCAAAAAGAACGCTTGCAGGAATTGCTAAAATATCATAAAATAAAAGCACCTGTGCAAATCGACGGTTTGACCAGGAATGAGGCGTCCCGTATGGCGGACAAAATCACAGCAAAATATGGAAGAATATAAAAGAGGTGATAATCCATGATGAACATGCGTAAAAATAGAAAAAGACAGATCGTTTCTGCGGTTATTGTCGTTGTTCTGATTGCGGCCATGGTGATCCCGACGGTCGCAATATATCTGCGTTAGTGAGGAGAATTATGAAAAAGCACAGGTTTTGCACAGCGGCTCTTTTGGGAGCGGCTGTTGTAAGCTGCTGGGGGGGAATGGATTCGTTTGCCGCAGAGGCCGTGATCACACAGGATCCGGCAGCACGTGCCGGTGATGTGTCCTGCCGGATTCCCCAGGGGCTGTCAGTGGGAGACCGTTCTCTGGAAGGCCTTACTCTGGACGAGGCTCTGGAGACGGTTTCGGCTTATGTGGACGAACTGCTGGCGCGGCCGGTTACACTTACGGCGGGGGAAAGCAGCATCACGGCGGCAGCCGGTGAGCTGGGCGTGACGTGGAGCAATGAAGAAGAAGTGACAGAGGCGGTGAGCCTCTATGAAAACAGCAACCTTCTGAAGCGCTATATGATCCAGGAAGACTTAAAGCAGGAACCGGAGTCGGTTCCGGTAGTCACCGAGATCAGCGCCGAGGGCGTAGAGCAGTTTGTGTCCGGACATTTAAGCGGCGTTGGCCAGGAGGCCCAGGATGCCGTGATTGTAAGAGAAAACGGTGAATTTATTATTACACCGGAGGTCACCGGCTACGCGGTGGATATGGAAGCCACCTGCCAGGCGCTGCGGGAGGCTTTGGGACAGGGACTGGAACAGGAAATTCTTGTCCAGGCAGTGGTGAAGGAGACGGAGCCGGAAGTGACGGCTGCAAAGCTGGAGACCATCCAGGATGTACTGGGAACCTTTTCCACGGACTTTTCCAGCAGCGGAGCGGCTCGTTCCACCAACCTTTCGGTAGGCGCTGCCAAGATCAACGGCCGGGTGCTGATGCCGGGAGAAACGCTGTCAGGCTACGAGTGCCTGCAGCCTTTTACAGAGGCCAATGGCTATAAAGCGGCTGCTTCTTATGAAAACGGCCAGGTGGTGGACAGCATAGGCGGCGGCGTATGCCAGATTTCCACAACCTTATATAATGCGTCGCTTCTGGCGGAGCTGGAGATTACCCAGAGACAGAACCATTCCATGACGGTAGGATATGTGAAGCCTTCCCAGGATGCGGCCATTGCCGGCACTTATAAAGACATCAAGGTAACGAATCCTTATGACACTCCAGTCTATATTGAAGGCTACACCAAAGGAAGAACCATTACGTTTACCATATACGGTCAGGAGATCAGACCGGAGAACCGGAGTATCCGGTTTGAATCAGAGACTTTGCAGAGGATCGATCCGGGTGCGCCCAAGGAGGTGCTGAATACTTCCCTTGCACCGGGAGCAAGAGTACAGATCCAGTCAGCCCATACCGGGCTTAAGTCCCGCCTGTGGAAGATCGTGACGGTAGACGGTGTGGAGCAGGAGAGGACCATCGTATCTTCCGATACGTATAATGCTTCCCCGGCTATCATCCAGATAGGACCGCCGGTACCAGTTGTTCCGGAAACCCAGAGCCAGACTATTCCGGAGACGGCGGCCGGTGAGGGTGTGACGGGCGAGAGTACGGACATAACTGCCGGCCAGAATCCGGCAGGAGAAGCTGCCGGGGAAAGCGCAGCTCCCGATGTGTCCGCTGCGCCATCGGCAGAGACAGCGGGCGAAAGCGGAGCGCAGAGTGGGCCTGCTGCGCCATCGGCGGAGACTGCGGCAGAGAGCGCGGGCCAGAGTGGGCCTGCCATACCGCCGGCAGAGACCGGCACAGAGAGTGCAGGTCCCGATGCATCGGCTGCGCCGTCAGGAGAGGCTGCTGCCAGCCAGGTCGCGCCGGCGCCGTCGCCTGAAGTGATGCAGTAAGTGCGGAGGGATAAAGATGCTGGAAGATGAAAAAAAAGGACGGATGAAGCCGGGGCAGGACCTGGTGGCAGTGGGCCGGATCGGACGGCCGGGCACCAGGGCACTGGCAGAGGGGCGGAAAGAAGAACTTTCCAGATGGTTTTCTCAAAATTATCAGAAACAGATTGCAGAGAGCCGGGAGCCGGAGGTTTCCCGGCATCTGGACTATTTTAGGGAACTGGGAGCTGCGGCATATGAGCCTGCAGGCCGGGGCGGGATTTTAAAGGCCATCTGGGATCTGACGGGAGCCTGCCGCGCCGGGGCCGTGTTCTGGCTCAGACGGATTCCGGTGGGACAGGATACCATCGAAGTCTGCGAGCGGTGCGGGGCTAATCCCTACCGTCTCTGGTGCGGCAGCTGCATGGTTCTGGCTGCCCAAAACGGCGGGCGGATCGTGGAAGCCTGCCATGAACTGGGGATCCCCGCAGCCGTTATCGGACAGGTAACGGAAGGGATTGCCAGGGAAATGCGTCATGGCGATGAGACCGGTTATCTGGAGCGGCCGAGAGAAGATGAACTGGTCCGGATCCTTGGAGCAGAACAGGCTGCGGCTCTTTTATCAAAGGAGGGAATTCCGGCAGAAGAACTGCTTCTGACGGAACCTTCCCCGGCAGACGGGGATCCGGGAATGGAGGAAGAAGAATGAGAGAAAAGATTTTGGCGGTGATTGAGAAGAACAGCCGCATTGATATCAAGGATCTGGCGATCCTTCTTGGCGAGAGCGAGATTGCTGTTGCCAATGAAATTGCAGAGATGGAGAAAGAGCACATTATCTGCGGCTACCATACCCTGATCAACTGGGACAATACCAGCGATGAGAAGGTGGTTGCCCTTATCGAGGTGAAGGTGACTCCCCAGAGAGGCATGGGATTTGACAAGATCGCGGAGCGGATCTACCAGTACAGCGAGGTGGAATCCGTGTATCTGATGTCCGGCTCCTTTGATTTTACCGTATTTATCGAAGGAAAGACCATGCGGCAGGTGGCACAGTTTGTGGCAGAAAAGCTGTCTCCCATGGAGTCGGTGTTAAGCACAGCTACCCATTTCGTGCTGAAAAAATACAAGGACCATGGAACCATTATCGCGGAACCGGTTCAGGATGAAAGGATGCTGATTACCCCATGAGAAACCCGCTGTCAGATAAGATCGTGACCATCCCGCCTTCCGGGATCCGGAAGTTTTTTGATATTGTAAGTGAGATGAAGGATGCCATTTCTCTGGGTGTGGGCGAGCCGGATTTTGACACGCCGTGGCATATCCGGGAGGAAGGCATTTATTCTCTGGAGAAGGGCCGGACCTTTTATACTTCCAATGCAGGCCTTCGGGAACTGAAAGTGGAGATCTGCCGGTACTTAAGCCGTCGTCAGGAAATTTCCTATGATCCGGACCATGAAGTGATGGTTACGGTAGGCGGAAGCGAAGCCATTGACCTTGCCTTAAGAGCCATGCTGAACCCGGGAGATGAGGTGCTGATCCCCCAGCCAAGCTATGTCTCCTATGTGCCCTGCACCATTCTGGCAGACGGCGTGCCGGTGGTGATTGAACTGGAGGAGAAAGACCAGTTTAAGCTTACGGCAGAGAAGCTTCGGGAAAAGATCACGCCCAGGTCCAAGATCCTGGTTCTTCCATTTCCCAATAACCCTACCGGTGCGGTAATGGGAAAGGAGGATTTGGAAGCAATCGCGAAAGTGGTGGAAGAGCATGACCTTTTTGTGATTTCTGATGAGATTTATTCGGAACTGACTTATGAGCAGAAGCATGTGTCCATTGCATCCATTCCCGGCATGAAGGAGAGGACCGTCTTAATCAACGGCTTTTCCAAATCTTATGCCATGACCGGCTGGCGTCTGGGTTATGCCTGCGCTCCGGCCATGATCCTGACGCAGATGCTTAAGATCCATCAGTTTGCCATTATGTGTGCTCCCACTACCAGCCAGTATGCCGCGGTTTCGGCTCTGCGGAATGGAGATGGAGATGTGGAGATGATGCGGGAGTCTTATAACCAGAGACGCCGGTATCTGATGCACGCTTTTAAGGAGATGGGGCTGGAATGCTTTGAGCCGTACGGCGCTTTCTATACCTTCCCCAGCATTAAGCGTTTTGGCATGACTTCCGATGAATTCGCAACAAAGCTTCTCCAGGAGGAAAAGGTGGCAGTGGTTCCCGGGACGGCATTCGGGGACTGCGGAGAAGGATACCTGCGGATTTCTTATGCCTATTCCCTGAAGAGCCTGAAAGAAGCGCTGGGCCGCATCGACCGCTTTATCCGGAAACTGGACGAAAAGGGGTGAGGCTGTGAATATCGTACTTTATGAGCCGGAGATGCCGGCCAATACGGGAAATATCGGAAGGACCTGCGTGGCCACCAATACGCGCCTCCACCTGATCGAACCTCTGGGCTTTAAGATCAATGAAAAGGCGTTAAAGCGCGCCGGACTGGATTACTGGGATAAGCTGGATGTGACCGTTTATCCGGATTTTGAAGATTTCCTGGAAAAGAATCCGGGGGCGAAGATCTATATGGCCACCACCAAGGGACAGCATGTCTATACGGATATTTCCTATCCGCCGGACTGCTATCTTATGTTCGGGCCGGAGAGCCGGGGGATTCCGGAGGAGATCCTCATAAAACATCCGGAAAGCTGCGTGCGGATCCCTATGTGGGGGGACATCCGTTCCCTGAATCTTGCGAATTCTGTAGCTATCCTTCTTTACGAGGCGCTGCGCCAGAATGGATTCGAGAAGATGACCATGGAAGGGCACCTTCACCGGCTTGCCTGGGACGGGGATGCACCTTGCTGATTTTTTGGGGGAAGTGACCGGCGGCATAGATTTTTCATGAAAAGAATAAATAACCTGCCAGATGCCTATAATAGAAAAAAATAGGTACAGGCAGGTTTTTTATTTATGAGATTGCTGGAACAGATGCGGATCCGGCCAAGGCCGGAGATTTATTACTTTAATACACGGCGGGAATTCTGCCCTCAGATCCTGGCAGCGAAGCTGGAGGAGCTGATCCGGCAGGAATTTCTGCGGGGGAAAGAAGGCGTAATCTTTTTGTGTATCGGGACAGACCGTTCCACCGGGGACAGCCTTGGGCCTCTGATCGGCCATAAGCTGAAAGAACGGCAGGACCCGGGGCGGAATGCCAGGAAGAGAGGCGGCCCGCTGGTGTACGGAACCCTTGAGCGGCCTGTCCATGCCATGAATCTGGAACAGTACCGGAATTTTGTGATGGATCAATTCCCGCGCCGGGTGGTGGTGGCTGTGGATGCCTCGGTGGGCAATCTGGAACATGTGGGATATGTAACCCTGGGAAAAGGTTCTCTTAAGCCGGGGCTGGGAGTCAGCAAGGATCTGTGCGAGGTAGGGGATATTTTTATTACCGGCATTGTGGGGAGCTGCACCAGTTTTGACCCGGTTATGCTTCAGAGCGTCCGTCTGTCTATCGTCATGCGGATGGCGGACTGCATTTGCGACAGTATCTGCCTTGTCGAAAATTTCTGGGATTTCCCGTCTGTGGTTTGACAATTTTTTCAAAAAACCTGTGCTATGCTTTCCATGTTGAGGGTAAACCAGGAAAGCAGGTGATGGCATGGGTGAATTGTATGAGCCGTATCCCAGGCTGCCGAAAAATTTCCGGCAGATCGGGGAGCGGGACGATATTGTGCGGGTATATGTGGAAGACTATGTGAATACGTATTTAAAGCGTCTGTTCCCTGCAGGGGGACAAGATCTGCGGGCAGGTCTTCTGCTGGGAAATACAGAAGAACACGGCGGTCTTTCTTATGTTTTTATTGACGGCGCGCTGGAGATGGAAAATGTAACGGAGACGGGAGAAAAGGTGGTATTTACGGAAGAAAGCTGGCAGAAGGCTTACCAGGCCATGGAGGAGATGTTTCCAAAGAGAACGGTCCAGGGATGGTTCTTGTGCGGTGCGCCGGGCTGCCAGCTGAGTCCGTTAAATTACTGGAAGCAGCACAGCCAGTATTTTTCCGAAAAGAACAAGCTGATGTACTTAAACAGCGGGCTGGAGGGAGAAGAAGCACTTTATATTACCTCCAGCGATGGATTTTACAAGCTGCGGGGGCACTGTATTTACTACGAAAGAAATCAAATGATGCAGGATTACATGGTGCTTCGGAAGGACAACAGACGGGTGGAAAGCGGAGGAAGCGATCCGGTGATCCGGGATTTTCGAAGAAAGATGGAGCAGAAAAAGGAGATGGTACGGGATCAGAACCATACCATTCATTTCCTGCGGGGAATGTGCGGATGCCTGGCAGTCCTTACGTTAGCGGGAGGGGTGGCGGCATTAAACAGTGTAGAAAAGATGAAGGATATGGAAGCTGTTATGGCATCGGTGCTTCCCGATGCGGATGCGGTGGCCGGCGTGTTTTCTCCCGGCGGAGGAGGTAATACGGAAGCCGGGGTGATGACAGAAAGCGAAAGAGGGGCTGCAGAAGATCCGGGGGCCGGAATGGGAATTATCGTGGAGGAAGCATCCGGTGATGTATTTCCCACAGCTGCTGTTGAAGACAGCGGAGAGAGCAAAGCCTCTGGTCCATCTGACGCATCGGAAGACAGACTGGCATCTTCGCAGCCCGATTCGTCCGGAGAAACAGAAAGCTTTGGCCAGTCTGCAGAAGCGGTATCCGGCCGGGCATCCGGTCGGCAGCTGGAGCCGGAACCGGGTCAGAGTGTCTATGTGGTTCAGGAAGGCGATACTCTGTATGGAATCTGCTTTAAACTATACCAGAATCTGAGCCGTGTAGATGAAATCTGCCGGATAAACGGGCTGGATGACGTAAATATGCTGGAAGCTGGGCGGCGCCTGATCGTGCCGTAATCGGAAACAAATCCTGTTAAAAAGATAATGCGCTCTGGAATAAAATGTTGTATACTAAGGATAAATTCTGCAGGCTCCGGCCGCCGGAAGAAAGCTTTGGCGGCATCAGAAGGACAGGCATCAGGAGGAGGCGTTAGGAGAACACGAATGGATGAAAAAAATACGATGAACCGGGATACCCTGAACCGGGAAATGAAAAAGCAGCAGCTTCGCCGGCAGATCGTGCCGCCGCCTGCGGCTGCTTTACCGGAACCGGAATCCAGCGAGGAGGAGCTTTGGGAAGCCCATAAAAAGGCGGTGCGGCGCAGAATGGTGATTGCCATTGTGATCCTGGTGATTGTGGCCGCCGGAGCAGCCGGTTTTTTCTACTGGTCAAGGTACCATGAATATACAGAATATGCAGTTTCCTGGGAAGCAGATATTCTTGCCGGCGACGGCGAGGCCAGGACGGAAAGCAGCTTTACCGGTTATGTGGATTTTGGAAGCAATATCATCAAATACACCAAGGACGGCGCATCTTATATTGATTCACGGGGAAAGACCATATGGGTGCAGACCTATGAGATGAAATCCCCCATAGCCGCAGTAAATGGCGATTATGCTGTAATTGCGGATCAGCAGGGGAACAGCATCTATATCTGCAATGAAGAAGGCTGCCAGGGCGTGGCCACCACCCTTTTGCCCATCGTAAAGGTAACGGTGTCAGCCCAGGGTGTGGCAGGAGCCATTTTGGAGGATGCGAATTCCAACTACATAACATGGTTCCGGAGAGACGGCCAGCAGCTGGATATTACCATTAAATCCAGGCTTTCCGGAGACGGATATCCTCTGGATTTCAGTTTTTCTCCCGATGGAAATAAGGTGATCTGCTCTTATGTCTATCTGAATAACGGAATGATGGACAGCCGAGTGGTGTTTTATGACTTTTCTGAAATCGGGAAAAACACATCTCCCAAACGTCTGGTAGGCGGATTTGATGATATTTTTTCCGGTACGATCGTGCCCAGAGTCCGCTTTTTGACGGATATTTACTCCTTTGCCTGTTCGGACCAGGGATTGACTTTTTTCAGTTCCGAGAATCTGGCATCGCCGGAAGTGCTGGCGCAGACTGTGGCAGAGGGGGAAATCTGCAGCTTGTTTTATTCCTCTGAGCATGTAGGGATTATTGTGGCAAACAGCGAGGGAGAGAATCCGTACCATATGGAAATTTACAGTCCGGCGGGAAAGCTTCTGCTGCGCAGGGATTTCGATTTCCAGTATAAAGAAGTTTCTTTTGGCGGAGATCAGATTTTTTTGTGGAATGAGGATACTCTCCAGATTTATAATCTGGCGGGAACGTTAAAATTCAGCGGCACCTTTGACAGTACCATATCAAAGGTCACCAGGGGACGGTTCCCAAATACATATATTATTACGGATCCGCAGAGGATGAGGGAGATCACGCTGCAGCGTTAGAGCAGAATGATCTGCCGGATAGAAAAAATGGAACAGAAGAAAAGGAGAAAAAGAGATGGGAAGTAAGTGCATTGGAATTGATATCGGGGGGACTACGGTAAAGATCGGTATCTTTACCACTGAGGGACAGCTGCTGGAAAAATGGGAGGTTCCTACCAGAAAGGAAAATAACGGAAATCAGATTCTCCCCGATGTAGCGGCATCCATTGAGAAAAAGCTTCAGAAAATGGGAATTGACAAAGCGGATGTGGTGGGAGCCGGGATGGGGGTTCCGGGGCCGGTCCTGCCTGACGGAAGTGTGGAAGTATGTGTGAACCTGGGATGGAAAAATGCCAATCCCCAGAAAGAATTAAGCGGGCTTTTAGGCGGCATGCTGGTGCGCAGCGGCAATGACGCAAATGTAGCAGCCCTTGGCGAGATGTGGCAGGGCGGCGGAAAGGGTTATCGGGATATCGTGATGGTGACCCTGGGAACCGGCGTAGGAGGCGGCGTGATTATTGATGAAAAGATCATTGCCGGCCGCCATGGACTGGCAGGAGAGATCGGTCATATTCATGTGCGGGATGAGGAGACGGAATACTGCAACTGCGGAGGCAGAGGCTGTCTGGAGCAGGTGGCTTCCGCTACCGGAATCGCCAGAGAGGCCAGGCGGGTTCTGGCTGCCGATGAAACGCCTTCTGCCATGAGCCGGTTTGAGGACCATATTTCCGCTAAGAATGTGCTGGACTGCGCAAAGAGCGGTGATGCCCTGGCTCTCCAGGTAACCGAGACGGTAGGGCGCTACCTGGGGCTGGCCTGCGCACAGATTGCTCTTACGGTGGATCCGGAAGCTTTTGTAATCGGCGGCGGTGTATCCAGAGCCGGCCAGTTCCTGATCGATGTGATTCAGAAGTACTACGATAATTATGTGGCCATATCAGCCAATAAAGGTGTCCTGACCCTGGCAAAGCTGGGAAATGACGCTGGAATTTACGGCGCGGCCAGACTGGTATTGGATTAATGTAAAAAGGCAGCTTAAGATTCTGCATTGCAAAAATCCGGCAGATGCATCACGGATGCATTCTGCCGGATTTTTTATGTAAGAAAAGTTATGATCTGCAGCCTGCTGGAGAATGCCGGGACAGGGGCATTATTTCGGGGCCCAGGCGCCGGTCTCGTCAACGTAATAGCCGTCGGGGGTGATGGTGTCGGTAAGCATCTTTCCATCGCTTCCCACGTAATAGCGGTCGATCCACTGATCCGTAACCATATAGCCGGATTCGTTGAAGTAATACCAGTAATCATCAATCTGGCGCCATTCGCTCTTTGGAATATCGCCGGTGGTGTACTGGTACCAGCTTCCCAGCTCATCCTGGTGCCAGCTTCCTGCACTTCCCGTATCTTCCGCAGCATGGGCCTGAATGTAGGCCAGGGCAGCTTCATCTACAGTAAGGACAGGGGAATCAACCCATTCACTGGACTGCGTTTTCCTGTAAATGCCATTGGCGCGGACCTGGAAAACATAATCGCCGGTTTTGGTAATCTTGGTAGAAAGGTTATATACCGTGATATCCGTCTGGGGAGCGCTGGCAGTACCCACTGCTTTTCCATTCCGGCGGATGCGGACGGAATAGGTGCCGGCTCCATCTACCGGATCCCATGTGGCGATGCCGGTGTCTGTCCAGGCCAGATTCGTGGGAGATTCCACCTGGCCTTCCCCCAGATCTTTCAGCCGTACAGATACGGTCATAGTGGAGTTACTGTTGCTGCGGGCGGCTTCGCTGAAAACAGCGCCTTCGCCTTCCAGTTCGAAATATTTGCTCTTAATGCTGGAAAAATAATAATCTTCTTCTGCGTCCAGAACAACTACGGCACAGGGAGTAGAGGAATCGCCCATACCGTCCGGCAGAAGCGTGATCTCTCTTACCGAGTAACCGTCATCGCCGCTTTCCACATTCAGTTCCGTCCAGTTGTCTGTGTTCAGACTGAAGGTCAGGGAGACCTGATCAATCTTTTCTCTGGCATAAACGTCTGCCGGACCCAATGCGGAAAACAGACTGGCTGCCAGCATAAGAGGCATGACATGCTTTGCTATTTTCAAAAGAATCCCTCCTCTTTTGATAGATCGTGATTGCTGTGCAGGTATAATGCCTGCTCCTCAATTATTATACCATGCCGGCCATTTTTTGAGAATAGAGCGGGGCGGGGAAAAGGGGGAAGATTTTATGACGGAAAACTTACGATTTTTTCCGGCTTACAGGTTGGTGGAACGGGGGAGGCTGAAGATGAATTCGGTTCCCACGCCCTCCGTGCTGATTACGTCGATGTTTTCCCCATGGGACTGAACGATTTCTTTTACGATGCTCAGGCCCAGGCCGGTTCCGCTCTTGTCTTTGCCGCGGGATAAGTCTGTTTTGTAAAACCGTTCCCAGATCTTTTTAAGGCTGTTTTTGGGAATGCCGATCCCGGTGTCTTTTACAGATACGAAGATCTTTTCGTGCCTGGGAAAGGCCTGGATATAGATGGTGGAACCGTTGTGGCTGAACTTGATGGCATTGTCGATCAGGTTATAAAGCACCTGCTGGATCTTGCCTAAGTCAGCGTACACCATCTGGATATTATCGGCAAAGGTCAGATCAAAGGAAATGTCTTTTTTTCCGCAGATTACTTCGAAAGAAGCTGCGGTATCCTTGATGACACGGTTAATGTCAAAGTTTGTGCGGGTAAGAAGTCCCTTTTTATCCAGGGAATTTAAAGTCAGCATCCCCTGGGTCAGCTTGTTCAGACGCTCGGTCTCCGTGATGACCCGGGTCAGATATTTTTCCTGCATCTCCGGCGGGATGGTGCCGTCCAGGATCGCTTCCAGGTAGCCTTTGATGGAAGTTAACGGGGAGCGGAAGTCATGGGACACATTGGCAATGAAGGTCCGCTGGTATTCTTCCATCTGGTCTAACTTATCCGACATGTAATTCAGGGTGTCGGCCAGATATCCCATTTCGTCCCGGGAGGAGATTTCGATCCGGTATTTCAGATTCCCGGCGGCGTATTCGTTGGCACCGGCGGTAATCTTCTTTAAAGGAAAATATACCGTCTGGGTAAAGACCAGAAGGATGATCAGGGACAGAACGTAAATAATGCCGCTGGTTATGTACAGGATATTTAAGATGCCGTCCCGGCTGGCCGCAATCTGGCTTAGGGGCATGTGAACCAGCACGTAGCCGTAGGTGGTGTAATTCCCCGTGATGGGAGCGGACACGCTCAGCACATCATAGGAAAATGCGCCGTAAAAATTTCCGATGCCGTAGTTTTGATTGGCAATGGAAATGGGGTCAAAGTCCACCGTCAGGCCTTTCCGGGTGCCGCCGGTGCTGTCGGCTGCCACGCTTCCGTCCCGGTTTACCACCCAGATCTCCGACTGGAGTGAGGGAGAAATAATGGACAGCTGGTCTGCCACGGTTTCCAGATCCGCATCGCTTCCACGGTAAACGGCGCTGCAGTCCAAAGCCATCTGGCTGGCCTCATCATACAAAAGATCTGCCTGCTGGGAGATCAGATGCTCGTAGGTCATCTTTGAGGCAAAGGTGCTGATGATTAAAAAGCCCAGGAGACCGAATACCAGATATCCAAGCAGGAACTTATAATAGAGGGACCGACGGCTCATCGCTTAACCTCGAATTTATAGCCGATGCCCCATACGGTGGACAGGGCCCAGTTTTTATGATCCTTGATCTTCTCCCGGAGACGCTTGATGTGTACGTCCACCGTGCGGGTATCGCCGATGTACTCATAGCCCCAGATATGGTCCAGGAGCTGTTCCCGGGTAAAGACCTGGTTGGGCGAGGAGGCAAGGAAGTATAAAAGCTCCAGCTCCTTGGGGGGCATTTCGATGGAATGGCCCATGTAAATAACCGAGTAGTTGGTGAGATTGACAATCAGGTCGGGATACTCCACGTATTCGCCCTGCTGGTCCGTAGAGGGAACTGCGGATACGGCAGGCTGGTAGCGGCGGAGGACAGCCTTTACCCGCGCCACCAGTTCCTTGGAGTCGAATGGCTTGATCATGTAATCGTCAGCCCCCAGCTCCAGACCAAGGACCTTGTCAAAGATCTCGCCTTTGGCTGACAGCATGATAATGGGGACCTGGGAAGTTTTTCTTAACTCCCGGCAGACCTGATAGCCGTCCATACCGGGAAGCATCAGGTCCAGAAGGATCAGATTGGGCCGGAAGGAGGCAAACACCTTCAGGGCCTCCTCGCCGTCTCCAACGATCTGCGTTTCGTAACATTCTTTCATAAGGTACAGAGAAATTAATTCTGCGATATTGGCATCATCGTCTACGATCAGGATTTTCTGCTTTTCTGCCAATGTGGAAACCTCCTTATTTATGTTTCTGTAGAAGTCCTGCCGCCGGACAGGCGGCATTTTTTCGGGTATGGACTCCGCCTTTACTTAAAGGTAACGATGGTAACTCCGCTGTCGCCTTCGCCGAATTCGCCCAGATGGAATTCTTTTACGTATTTCAGCCGTTTTAAATACTTGTGGATGCCGGCGCGCAGAGCGCCGGTGCCGCGGCCGTGGACGACACGGACAGAGGGCAGGCGGGAAAGGTAGGCATCGTCCAGATATTTATCCAGAACGGAGCATGCCTCGTCTACGTTCATGCCGATCAGATTGATCTCCGGAGAGATGGTAGCTGCCTTTCCGGTGGGGATCCGGCTTCCGCTGCCTTTTCGGGAGGAGGAAGCGGTATTTAAGGAGGGGCCGGTAATATCCTGCTCCTTTAAAAGTTCCAGATCCTTGATATTTACCAGGGACCGGAGAATACCCATCTGCACGTACAGATCGCCCTTTTCGTTGGGAAGGGTGCTGACCGTGCCTTTCAGGCCGAGGGTTAAGACCTTTACTCCGTCGCCGATCTTTAATTTCTTGGGAGAAATGGTCTTCTGGGGGCCTTTCTGCTTGATGGCAAGTTTTTCGTCGGTAGCTTTCAGTTTATCCCGCAGTTTCGTGCGCTGGGCCTCTAACTGGCGGTTCAGACCGGAATCAGCAGAAAGCTTATTGATTTCCTTGATGGTCTGGTCTGCAGTCTCCTTGGCTTCCCGCAGGATCCGCTGGGCCTCCTCAGCCGCGTTTCGGATCATCTTTTCTTTCCGCTCATCCAGGCGCTCTTCCTTCTGGGTCAGACGGGCTTTCAGCTGGGCGATCTCCGCCTTGTAGGACTGGATCTCGGCCTGTTCCTTTTCAATGGTAACCCGGCTCTCTTCCAGATGGGCCAAAAGATCCTCAAAGGCCTCGTCAGAATCCTCCAGATGGGTTTTGGCATCCTCAATAATGAAATCCGGCAGACCAAGCTTCTTTGAAATGGCGAAAGCGTTGCTCTTTCCCGGAATACCGATCAGAAGGCGGTAGGTGGGCTGGAGGGTTTCCACATTAAACTCGCAGCAGGCGTTTTCCACGCCTGGTGTGGACAGAGCAAAAACCTTCAGCTCACTGTAATGGGTGGTGGCCATGGTGCGGCATTTCATATTGTGGAGGAAGGTGAGAATGGCAATTGCCAGGGCTGCGCCTTCCGTAGGATCCGTTCCGGCTCCCAGTTCATCAAAGAGACAGAGGGAATGGCTGTCTGCCTGCTGAAGGATCCGCACCGTATTTGTCATGTGGGCGGAAAAGGTACTTAGATTCTGTTCAATGCTCTGCTCGTCTCCGATATCGGCAAAGACTTCGTTAAATACGGCCAGCTCGGAGCCTTCGAATGCCGGAATGTGGAGTCCCGCCTGTCCCATAAGGGTGAAGAGTCCCACCGTCTTTAAGGAGACGGTTTTTCCGCCGGTATTGGGACCGGTGACCACCAGAAGATCAAAATCCTTTCCCAGAGTCAGGGTAATGGGAACCACTTTGGCCGGATCCAGGAGAGGATGGCGGCCGTCTTTTATGGAGATGATTCCCTTATCGTTGAATTTCGGCTGGCTCCCTTTATAGTGACGGGAAAGGGCGCCGCGGGCAAAGATAAAGTCAAGCTGTCCCAAAAGCTGCTGGTTTGTCAGGATCGTTTCGGTCCAGGGGGCCAGGCGGCTGCTTAAGTCTGCAAGAACCGCTTCGATCTCCTTCTGTTCGGCGATTTCCAGTTCCCGCATTTCATTATTCAGCTTAATCACGGCCATAGGCTCAATGAACAGGGTGGAGCCGGTGGAAGACTGGTCATGGACCATACCGGCCACCTGATTTTTGTATTCGGATTTTACCGGCAGACAGTAGCGGCCGTCACGCATGGTGATGACTGCGTCCTGCAGATAAGCCCGGTTGGAATTCAGAATGGCATTTAACTGGGAGTGCAGGCGGTCCGCCGCGTTCTTCATGGCCCGGCGGACTTTTTTCAGTCCGGGACTGGCGTCATCGCTGACCTCATCCTCTGAAAGGATGCAGCGTTTGATCTCTGTATTAACCGGCGTTAAGGGCTCCAGCCCCCGGAACAGTTCTTCCAGGCTGTCATCAGGGAGTTCGCTGTCCTCGTGACGGCCGTAGGCCTTGGCACGGGCGGCCACAGTCAGAAGAGAGCTGATGGAGAGGATCTCCGGGATGCTTAAGGAGCTTCCGATCTCCAGGCGCTTCAGGGAGCCGCCTACATCCTTGCAGCCGGTAAAGGAAATGCTTCCCTTCATCCGCACGCGGCTGACTGCGTCCGTAGTTTCCTGCTGGGTCCGTTTGATTTCCGTCAGGTCGGAAGAGGGGAGAAGATCCCGGCAAAGCTCTTTTCCCAATGGGCAGGTGGCGTAT